>ERZ1026868.589-NODE-589-length-22034-cov-3.066245_pt1 | contig 22034 bp, 23 predicted proteins | sample MGYA00380164_ERZ1026868 | MGnify/ENA primary metagenome ERZ1026868 (study PRJEB33269, sample SAMEA4719800) | human gut metagenome | biome: human-associated habitat; feature: organic feature; material: feces | place: Cameroon | collected 2013-10 ... | reverse complement strand
CGCTATGGTTCCCAAGTTACGGACCGGAGCAGCGCGGCGGCAGCGCCAACTGCTCCGTGGTGATTTCTGGTACCGCGATCGGGGCTCCTACGGTGGAGCATCCGGATGTCCTCGTATGCATGAACCAGCCGGCATACGAGCGCTTCGCGAACGACGTCAAGGAGGGTGGGGCCATCGTGGTGGACGAATCCGTGCCGCTAAATTTCGAGCCGCCCAGGGGCGTCACGCTCTATCGCTGGCCTGCCATCAAGATGGCCGAGGATTTCGGCGTACCAAAGGCGGCCAATACGATGATGCTTGCGGCACTCAGGAAATTCGGCCTCACCGGGCTTTCCGGGGAAAACCTCGAGACGGCGCTCGTCGCGTCCTTCAAGAAGAAGCCCGAACTTGGCGAAAAGAACCGCGAACTGCTTAGAAAGGCCTGCGGCGAAGGGATTTAGCCGGGAGCTACGCCCTTCCGCCCAAAGCGGTCATGCGTTGTGCGATGGTCGCCTCGTAGCCACGGTCGGAAGGGGTGTAGTACTTCTTCGGGATCTTGAGGTAGCTCTGCCGCACCCAGGCATCCTGGAAGTCGTGAGGGTAGATGTAGTCCTTTGACCTGTCCTTGCCGATTGCCTTCACGTGCACATTCTTGAGATGTTCGGGGACGGGCTGCACCGCACCGGACTGGATATCGGCCATTGCGCTATCCAATGCCGCGTAGGAACGGTTTGACTTTGGAGCGGTTGCAAGGTAGGTGGTTGCCTGTGCCAGCGAAATGCGGGCTTCCGGCATGCCGATGAACTCCACGGCCTGCAATGCGTTTACGGCGATTGTCAGGCCTCGCGGATCGGCGTTGCCTATGTCCTCCGAGGCGAGGATCACGAGGCGTCGGGCAATGAAGCGCGGATCCTCCCCGGCCACAAGCATCTTCGCGAGCCAGTATATGGCGGCATCCGGATCAGAGCCACGCACCGACTTTATGAACGCGGAAATGGTGTCGTAGTGCCCGTCCTCCTTCTTGTCGTACTGGACAAGCCTTTTCTGGATGCACTCCTCGATAACCTCCAGCGTGAGGTGGATCATGCCGTCATCGGAGGCCGGAGTTGACCGGAATGCGATCTCAAGGGCCGTGAGCGCGTGTCGGGCATCTCCGTCGCACATCTCGGCGAGAAAGCGCTTTGCGTCCGAATCAAACACGGAAGGGTAGTCGCCGTACCCTCGCTCCTTGTCGGAACAGGCCCTGTCGAGAAGGGTGGCCACGTCCTCCGGGCCAAGTGGCTTCAGCTCAAACACAAGAGACCTGGACGTGAGAGGGGTGTTTACGAACATCGACGGATTATGGGTCGTCGCCCCGATCAGCACCACAGAGCCATCCTCCACGTACGGAAGGAGTACATCCTGCTGCGCCTTGTTGAACCTGTGTATCTCATCGACGAACAGTATGGTGCCTGGCCCGCCAAGTTCCGTACGGGCTCTGTCGCAGACCTTGCGGATTTCCGCGACATTCGATATCACGCCGGAACATCTTACGAAGTTCCGCCTGGTCGTCCTCGCTATCACCTCGGCGAGCGTCGTCTTGCCGCATCCGGGCGGACCGAAAAGGATTATGTTAGTGATGCGGTCTGCCTCGATGACACGCCTAAGCAATTTTCCCTTGCCCAATATGTGATCCTGCCCGACAACCTCATCAATTGTCCGTGGACGCATGCGAGCCGCCAAAGGCTGTGTTTCACCGTATTCCATGGTCAGAATTATACCATAAAAAGTTTCCCCCCAATTTATTGAGTTGTGATACAATATGGGCGTTTGAAAAAAGCGGAGATGATATATATGAGAAAAATTCTCTTCGGTCTCGCGGCGGTTGCGGCGCTAAATATGTTTGCGGCAGATGTCAACCGGAAGCGCGACGTGATTTTCTATCATTACGACATGGTCCCCGTCCTATGGCCGAAGTCGCTCCCGTACAGCACGGAAGCCCTCATAAATGGTTTCGAAAATCCCAAGCGAATCATGGACGGCATCACCGCCAAGGCGATGGGGGCGGCAATACAGCCCGATACTTTTGTGTACGTCCCCATGGGGAACTTCGCAAATCTTTCCGTACACGTTCCGTCAAACGAGCCGCAGATGGCGCAGCCGGCCGGATCCTCGTGGCTTTCGGGCACAAGGAATGCGCTGCAGGACATAAAGAAGGCGGGGAAGGCCAGCGACCCGATATCGGCAATGAGCGAATTTGTCCGCAAGAAGCACAAGAAGGAGTTCTTTGTCGGCCTTTGCGTAAACGACACGTTCCTTCAGTCCGGATACAATCCGCTCAAGCCGCCGCCGCCGTATCTGGTCGACAACTACATGTTCAACTCATTCAAGGCGAAGCACCTTGATTGGCTCATGGGGTCTCAGAAGGATACGCCTCCGCTCAAGGGCCTGAAGGATAACTTTCCGCCGTATGCCAACAGCTGGTGCCTTGTCGACTACAACCAGCCGGAGGTGCGGGCAAAGTTTGCCGCGATAGCAACGGAGATAATCAAGGGCTACGATATCGATGGCCTGATGGTTGACTTCTGTCGCTTCCCGTGCCTCTTCCGCAGCGTTGCGTGGGGTGGCGTCGCGAGTGCCTCGCAGCGCCAGCTCGTCACGGAGATGATGGCGCAGATATCTGCGGCGGCAAAGGCGAAAGGGGTGCTGCTGGCCATTCGCATCCCCGATTCGCAGCAGGCCTGCAAGGATGCAGGCATGGATGTTCAGGTCTGGTTTGAGCAGAAGCTCGTCGATCTGCTTTTCTTCGGAGGCAGCGAGATGAACCGCTGGAGCGAGTCCGGCGAATTCGCCAAGAAGTGCGGAGTGCCTTTCTACGCGACCATGGAGAACTCCCGCATCTACTCGTACAACGACGAGGGCGGCCGCGAGGACGACCAGAGGATGCCGAGGCAGGTGCCGGAGGTCTATCGGGCCCGTGTCACGGAAGCGCGTCTTGCGGGGGCGAAGGGGATCATGTACACATCCGGGCGCACGGAATGGTGGGATAGCTGGTGGAACTACACGGATCCCCGCCTTTTCCAGCCGGAGCAGGAAAAGATTCGCCTTGAGAACAAGCGGTACTTCGTGAACTACAGGCTGCGAACGAGCCATTTCGTAAAGGACATGCTCAGGTACGCGCCGCTTCAGCGCCAGATCCTGACCACGTCCGGCCCATGCGAGATAAAGGGTACGGCCAAGTACGAGATCTACGTCTGGGACGATATGGACAAGCTCAAGGCAGAGCGCAAGCTTCCGAAGTGCTACCTCACGACCATCATGGAGATACCAAGCGGGTGGGACGTAGACGTGAGCCTGAACAACAAGCCGCTGAAGGTCATAAAGAAACGCGCCGGATCGCAGATATACGCAATACCATCCGGTACGGTGCTGTATGGCAAGAACGACATTCTCCTGTCGGTCAAGGGAAGCAACAGGCGTGGTCTCGTGTCCCGCATCGGAAACATCGGGATCGATGTCGTATTCAACGGGGACCTTGATGTCCTAAAGAAGTCGGGGAATGTCCCGGGGGCTTTGACCACGGCGGGCGGCGGCAAGGGGGGAGATGCCTCGAATGCCAATTCCACGTCCAGGAAATCCGTGAAGAAGGGAGGCCGCAAGTGAGCGACGACAAACCAGAGCTTGATCAGGAAGTGGCGGAGGAACTCCAGTTAGAGGAATCCAGGCTCGAGGAGATAGAGAAGCAGTTCGAGACTCCGACGTTCTTCTCCCGAATAAAGATGCTTCTCCGCGGTCTAAAGGCGCCAGCGGGATCGCGCGAGTACAAGGAGGCCCTCATAGAGATGCAGCGGCTTCTCGCTCCGGTAGGGGCAATCGTAATACCGCTGATCTTCATTGCGATCCTGTTCGTATGTTCGGTGCCGAACAAGTCCAACAGGGATCTGACGGATATCAATGTCGCAAAGGCGGAGGACGACGTAAGCCTTGACGAGCCGCCGCCGGAGATGGAGGATATGCAGGATCAGAGTACCGATCAGGCGGCGATCGAGACCGAGGTGATGAACGCAATCGCCAACCCGTCGCTGAACAATCTGGCGACGCCAACCGATGTCGTTGCGCCATCCTCTGATACGTCCGCGCCTACGGTCGATGCGCCCAATGCAGTAATGGACATCGTCGCTCCGGTCAAGATGCGCACCACGCTTCAGGCGGCGCGTTCCGCCGGTGCCCGCGCAAAGGCTTTGGCCAAGTTTGGTGGCGATGCGGAGACTGAACGCTGCGTGATGAGGGCATTGCGCTGGCTTAAGACCCAGCAAAGGCCGGACGGCAGCTGGGCAGGGCGCAGCGGTTCGCTGAACATGACGGGCTTTGTGGTTCTCACTTACCTTTCCCGCGGCATCAAGCCTGGTGGCGATCCTGAATTTGGGGACACGGTGAGGAAGGGGGTTGAGTACCTCATGCGAAACCGCTACAAGGATGCAATCGCCCTTGCGGCTCTCGCCGAGGCCTATGGCCTTTCTCGCAACCCAAACATCCGGGAGATCGTGGAGCAGTCGCTCAACGACCTTGCCGACAAGATGAAGGGGACTATTTGGGGGCCTTGGAAGGACGGGTCGAAGAATGTTGAGCCGAAGGATCTCACGAAACTCACGTTCTACGTGATGGCCCTGCGTTCGGCGCAGCTCTCGAAGTTCAATATCCCAAACCTCAAGTATGCCCTTGACAAGCTCAGGGAGGGCTTTCTGCATCAGGCTAACAAGAAGCTCGGCGGATTTTCGAGCGCCTACTACGGTCCGCCGCCCGCAAACTATCCGCGAATCATGATGTGGCACTACATGCTTGGCGTGGTAGGCATGCAGTATGTCGGGGCTGGAGACAATCCAGTAATCGACAAGACGCTTGGCATCCTGATGGATGAATGGGAGCCGCCGACGCTATCGACAACGGACATCTCGTGCTGTCCAACACGCGCCAACTACTGGGCTACGATGGTTTTCTTCAACTACTACGAAGGCGACAAGCGTTGGTTCGAGTGGAACGCCAGGATGAAGGCCGTCTACAAGCGCGGGCAGCGCAAGATTGCCGGCAAGTACCTTGACCATACAGGGATGCCGCAAGAACTGGGCTATTGGGAATGCGAGGATATGCACATCGGATCACAGCCGATTGCGCCTACATGCTACGTGGCACTCCAGCTCATGGTTTATTATCGCTATCTGCCTACAGGACAGAAAAGCGCGTGGAAAGTCACCGAGGAAAAGGAAGAGACCGACGTCTCAAGCGCGGCGAAAGACGATGTCGATGTCTCTATCGACATCTGATGGAGCTTGCGAATCTCCGTGCAACGCACAGCGCATAATGGGGGTTATGTGTCAATAGGTTTTTTTAATTTTTTTAAAATATTTTTAGACAAGAAAACCCCCTTTTTACAGGGGGTTTATTGCTAATTGTTAGCCATGAGAAACAATAGACCAATAACAATCACAGAACCAATACCAATGGAAACGAGAATAGGAAGCCACAGGTAAAGGGCTATGAGACGAAGGGAAGAAGCAAGAGAATCGAACGAATCTCTAATATCTTCAAACACTTCTATAATATCGTTAAACTGATTATCATTCATAGCCGTATTATAACATTTAACGAGTGAAGATAGGAGAACGACGATGATTTAATTCGCGCTTTCTACGGCGATAACGCTCTATCTTCTCACCACGAAGATATTTAGCCTGTGCCGCTTCACGGCCTTCTTCACGAACCAAGTCATCATATATTTTCTCCTCTTGAGGCAAAGGTTTAGACAAGCCCTCATCCTCAAGGATTTCGGCAACATGATCCTGCTTAACAGCGGCGGACGAACGCACAGAACCATTAGGAACAGATATACCATCCTTAATCGAATGAACCACTTGCTTACTAAAAGCAGGCAGGATAGACTTGATAGTCTTATCATCAAGACCGAAAGACGAAAGAACACGACTGATAGCGGCATAATCGCCAGTCAAACCACGATTAGCCAACTCATTAGCGGCCTTAACACCTGCAAGTTTAGCATTTGCATTATTCAAGTCTGCGGTAGACTTCTGCAATTCGATGTTGGAATCAGTCTGACGCATCTGCATTGCAGTACCAAGAGCACCGCCAAAGTCAGCATCAACAGGATTAGAATGTACAGACGGCATAGACGGAGTAGCAAACGAACCATCAGTAGCGGCAAGGATAGGATTAAGTCCAGCCTTACGCAGACCTGCAACAGACGCAGAAGGGCCGTTTTTCGCCATCATCAAAGAATATAAATAATTCTTCTTTGCATCGCGAGACAACTGCTTTTTGGAATTATAACCATTAAACCAAGCAGAGCCACCGCCAACGGCGGCAGCTATGCCACCGATAATAAGGGCATCATCCCATCCCATAACAGCGAGAAGGGGGATAAAGAATAAAATAAACATAACATATCTCCAAATAAGAAGGGGAGGGGCATTGCGCCCCCCCCTATGAACATTACAGACGAGAGAGACCGGGGACAGAGTAGAGGGGCATAGGACGCGACCAAACGCTATCAAACGCACCACTCAATATCACGGCGGGCTCATCAGCCACGGCGAGACACCTGTCTATAGGTACTTTTTCAAGAACGAAATCCTCATCAAGTTTAGGCAGACCGTCAAACTTTTGAGCCAAGTGCCAATAATCCAAGGACTGCGGGTCAGTAGACCGGAACTTGCCTGTAATCATATCGGGATGGTAGCGATACTCATACCAAGCCTCTTGATAACCAAACACGCCATCGTCAACAGGGGTATTATCAGCGGCAAGGACTTTATCACCCTGGGCATACAATTCCTTGTTGAGTACGGCAACTTCACCGACATTGGCGAACTGCGGAAGATACCAATCAAACCGAGTTTTACGCGAGAACATACGCGGCAAACCCTGCTGATAAGCAAGGTCAGCGCGGACATTGGCAAGACCAATGATAACGCAGTGTTCAGTGAACGACTTGCTGAAGAATCCTTCGGACGACACAGTGCAGAACGCAGACAAATTACCCTGCGGAGAGGTAGAATCAGTAGAGGATGTTTGAGCAACAGTCGTGACATCAACAATGTCAGAAGAACCGCCAAGATATTCGGGGCGTTGCATACGGGCATCGGGCGATATAACATTGAAGATGGAGCGAAGTATCTCGATGTACCGAGAACCACCACGGGCAAGAGCCTCGAAATACTGTTGAGTAGCAAAGGCATTGCGCAACTGATTTATAGTGATAGCAGACGCAGAAGACAAATCGGCTACAACGCCGGAATTAGCGGCATCTTTAGTAAGACCGACCAACTGATAGGAAACACCTATCTGATTGTTGTTATAGCCACTTCCAACTTTAGGCATCTGAGCATTGGGCAGACCTGTAATAAGGTAGTCAGAGCCGGACACACCAAGACCTGTAAGTTTATTGCCATCAGTAAGACCGAGATTCATACCATTGCCAACGACAGGGGCAGAGCCACCGAGAGGTATCTCAACGGCATTACCAACCTGCGGAAAGGGATTGCAACCTGTAAAAGCGTCGAGACGCTTACCACGCTTAAGCAACTTATAATCAGAAATCTGCTCTTCAGTCACCGTACCATCCTCGTGGACACCGGCGACAGGAACGGCAGGACAGATATATTCCGGGCGGAACCACTCATTCCAAATGAGATTGTACGCACGATGCCAATAGGGCGAGAACTCAAGGTTAGGTACATTCGGGGGAATGCCGATGTAGTCGGAGAGATCCATGGGAACAATCCAATTAGGATCAGGACCTTCAGTACCAGAAGCCTTTGCAGGCGTCTTAAGCATAGGGGCTACAACGACATCGTTAGTATCACCGAAGGGGCGTGCGCCCTGTAGTTTCTCCCAATTCTTATCAATTAGACGAATCGGGACGGCGAAGAAGAACGTATCAAGATAGAGCCTATCCATGATCGGCACAATGGGCGTAGACAGACGACCGAACAAAGAGAACTTGAACTTGACAGTATCACCGGGCAGAACCTCATCACAGTAAATCGGGTAGAGGTAATCGACATCAATGGTTGTCTTCAACTGGAACGGACGCTTGAAAGTGGAGCGAGGCGCGTTCAGAGTCGGAGCGAGACTAAAAACATGGTCAGACATAACTTATTCCTTTTTCTGTTTGTGTCATCCACGCTATATTATCTCAAGTAGTAGAGCGTGGACGGATTTGCATGAACAAATCACGCTCCCTATTCGGGAGTGACGGGGTTTTTAACAACGACCTCAATAGGCGAATCCTCTACGGGAGTATCGCAGACACCGAGACGGCGCAGATTATCCAACTGCTTTTCATCGTGACAGGCGGCATAAAACGCTTCCGGCGTAGGATATGCGGCACGAACCGCTTCCGGCAGGGCATTGTACGCATTACGGGCGTTAACGCCAGCCTGTAGAGCGGCATGAAGGGTATCGGGCGTATCGGTTATATCGGCAAACGAAGCCTTGCGGTAGACCGTAGCATCGCCGCGCAAAGCGCGTTGCACGATATTGTTTATATTGCACAGTTCACGGAATTGCGGCTGAACGCGGCAAGGCGCGTCACCGCACTTGACAGACCGCCCATTAAGGCGGTCATATCGAGTGTAGAATTTAGGCATAACTATTCCTTGTTAGGGTTGACAAAATCAGAAGCACGGGCAATGATGTATGGCTTATCCTCACAGGAGAATATGCCAGTCTCCGCATCAAACTCACCGAGATACCAAAGGCTAAAGTCAGCAGGGTGCGTTGCCATAAGAGACTTAGTATCAGACAAGACCAAATCACCAAAGGCACGGGACGCAACACTATCGTTTTCAACGAAAACCAACTGGCCATAGGTCTGCATGCGGTCATCGCGGACACTATATACACGCCTTTTCATTTTAACTTCACTCATTTCAGTATTTCCTTTTTTCTTGATTTAGCCCGATTTAAAATAATGAATTCAGCGCGGGCTTTCGCAGAATCCAAATCAAAGGGACGATGAAGAACATACTCACGCCTAATGCGCTTGACATCATCGCAAAATTCCGAATCGCGGATATCAAAATAACGATCAAGGAAACGAGGGGCGCATTCCTCATAGCCATCGCGGTCAATAAGCAAACGACCGCGCTTGAAAGTGGAATAGGCGAAATCAGTCATGGAATCATCGCCACGAAGAAACAAGCCTGTACCTATACCGCGAGAATAGAGGTGAAAATTAGGGTAGAAGTGGTCACAGTCGAAATCATTATCACATTTCAAAAGATACTTCGCAACATAGCGAACAGTAAACGAATTAACAAAACCAATGCTCACGAATCCATTAGACCAAACTTTTTCAAGGACAGGGGAAGAGTAGACAGGATAGCGGCGATTACCCTCTATCTTGACAGTAGCAACATAAGGGGCAAAGGCAGAACAACGCATCATATCCACACCAAAGATAATGCCATGGTAATGGGGTCGATATGTCATACCACCGTATTCGGAACAAATAAAATACTTGAACTTCGGTATATCAATACCATAATCGCGCTTAAGGTGACGGAAACGCTTGATGAATCGCTGAACATCCTTCTTTTCAACGCCAACAGGGCAAGATTCCTCATCATAAGTAAGGGTGACGAATGTAGCGGCAGGATTGGTAAAAAGTTCAAGTCGAAGCCGCTTAATCCATTCCTTACGAATCGAATCACGGCACAAAATGCACTTGCCACAGGGCAACATCAAATCGGGGACAGTAGCAGTACCTGCAACAAGAGAGCCGACAGGCGCGACCATGGGCGGAGTAAACGACAAGACGCGCTTACCATTCTTCGACTTTTCGCCACGGACATACCACGCAGGTATAGGTTTGAGACACATAGTAAAACGGCGTATAGCACCGCGCACACGCACGGAAGAACGCGCGCGTACGCGATACAATATAGCCATAGGACGAATCATGCAATTAAGGCGGCTATCGCCGCGCTTGAATACGAACCGCTGGTTATGGGGGCTAAAATCGCCCCCATGCCCCGATTAAAACACGGGGACAAATGCGCAACCATCCAAAAGGGTGGAAGCAGTACCACCGCCGAGGGCGGCGAGAGCATAAGGAAGAATCTTCTGCAGAACGCGAAGAAACTTAATAATAGAAATCTTCACAGACGATACCCCCCCCGCTTTGGAGCGGAAACATTCTTAACATGAATACCGCTATTGCGCTTGAAATCGCGCCGAGCGGCATTTACATTCTGTTTTCCTCGAGACATAACTTTTCCTTTCTTAATAGGGCAGACCATCGCAGTCATCGACAATCTGCATAACAACTTCCTGCGGCATCACGCCGCGAGAAAACTTATTACAAGTAATGATAGAGTTAACATATTCGTTCGCGTCATGATAAGACGCAAAACGCATACGACAAGTTAACTTCGGGTTGCGGTAGCGAACTACAACGAAATATGGTACACTATCAGACATATTTAAGCACCTTATCAACGACCTTGATAGAAACCTTGCTAACATCGTTATCAACCAACGCCAACAGATAATTAGCACATTCAGCATAAGACGGGAAATCATAATGCTCAACAGTGCCATTAACACAAACAACAAGTTTATAGGTTTTAAGCGTCATTACTTTATCTCCTTTAGATGTGTGTATTATCGCATAATGGGGGTTATGTAAACTATGGACAGTACGTTAAGCATAGTGCCTTCTGAGGGTTCTAACGACTTCCCTGTACTCAAGGCTTTTCAGGAATACATAGATGCGGAACAGGCAAAGGCCCGGAAAAGGATGCTTGGGTTGAGCGTGTTCTTCATAATCCTGCTCGTCGTGGTTGTCGTTACGTTTGTGCTGATTCTCACGACCGTGGTCAACAGGAATCAGGCCTTGTCCGACCGGCTGCTTGATTACGCATTGAGCGAACGCCACCGGGAAATGGCCGTTCCGCAACAGACGGTCATCCAGCCCCATGTCTCGACGGCATCGGTGCAGGACATGATCAAGCCCATAATCGAGCGGCTTGAACGTGAACAGGCGTCGATGAAGACTGCCTACGAACAGCAACAGAAAGAGGCTAAGGCAATTGCCGATGCCCGAGACAGGGAGCGTGTCGCTGAACTCGAAAAGGCACGGAAGGAATTGCAGAAAGAACGGGCCAGGGCCAAAAAGGAGGCGGATGCCCAGGCGGCCAAGGAACGGCATCTTAGGCGGTTGTATCCTGAATATTACAGCCAAAGGGACGAAGTGCAATACCCTTCTCCCGCCGCGCAACCTCAGCCATCACAGCAAAGGCAGACCCTGCGTGAAACGCAGCCTTTGGCCAGTGTGCGCAGTCAGGCGTCTGGACAAAAGCCAAATGCAAAGATACCAGACCTGAAGCCTGTCACATATTTCAACAGTGATGACGATGACGAAGTTCCGTTTCTCCTTGAGACCCCTAAAAAGTCGCAATAGACAGAAAACGAGGGCATATGTCGGAAAAGGCGATTGTTTTCATTGATGGAGGATGGCTCTACAAGTACAGAACGGCCCTTTTCACGAAACTTGGCGAAAACAACTTCGAGATTGACTATGCCAAATTGCCGCGTATGCTGTGCGAAGATGTGGCAGATGCCATTGACGAGGATGTTTCGCTTGTGAAGACCCTTTATTTCGGGACAATCCCCTCTTCCCGATCTGGCTACAACACGTCAAAGCAATATTCTTTCTACGACTTTCTAGACCGGACATGCGGCTACGACACGAATATCCACGAGATTGACGTGATGCCAGAGGATGTCCGCTCGGCCGGAAGCAGTTGGGTCGATGTCTCAATGGCGACAAACATAGTGTACTATTCGTCCCTTCCGTGCGTAATGGACATTGCCATAATAGTAAGCGATAGCATTGACCTGCTTCCGGCAATTCGCCGGGCCAGATCATTGGGGAAGCGTGTGCAGCTTGTCGGAGACCGGCATCCCCCTTCCGATTCTACCGAGCCACGCATTGGTGACTTCCATCCAATATGCCTGGAAGACCATGCGGCGGACATAAGGCTTGTGCGGGAGCTGGTCAAGCGCATCTGCAAGCAGTGTGGCCGTGAAGAGGAGACTACCTGGGCTGGCGCCGAATTCTTCTGCGACAGATGCAGAGGACGCCACAGAAACTCCTGAGACTCTCTGCGGCGTCCTTCATCCAGTTCCGCCATTGGACGGGATATCTCAAACCCAAGGCTTCAATCAGCCTTGAAGAGTTTCATCACCCTCTTCACGTCATCGGCAATCGCGCCCGTCACGCATGTCGCGACATCGTGGAACTGAAGCCCTTCCGGGATGCGCTTCACAATGTCATATACGGCCTTGCCGCCGGCGAGGGCGCCATAGGTGTAGTAGTTGATCTTGCGGATGCCCTTGCTTATCGCCTGATGGTAGTCATCTGCCGAAAGGCCGGAGCCACCATGCATCACAAGCGGAAGATCTCCGGTGGATTTCCTGACTTCATCTATCACGTCGAATGAGAGCCTTGGCGTCGTCTTGTACACTCCATGGACAGTTCCAAATGAAATCGCCAAGGCATCAACCCCTGTCGTCTGGACGAATTGGGCAGCTTCATCAGGCTTGGTGTAGAAGTCTTCCGGCGTATACTCCTTCAGTTCGCCATTGAAGTTGTGCGGCATCGATCCAAGTTCCGCCTCTGTAGTGGCTCCGAGGGCATGCGCAGTCTTTGCCACGAAGGCCGTAGCCTTCATGTTTTCCTCGTATGGAAGCGCAGAGCCATCGAACATCACGGACGTAAAGCCCATGGCCAAAGCCCTGAGGCAAACCTCTATCGAATCCCCGTGGTCGAGATGCACCGCCACGGGTGTCTTGGCGGCACGGGCCAACTGGATCATTATAGGCCCGGCAACGGCAAGCGGAATGTATTTCTCATGCGCTGGCGCATGCTGCAATACAAAAGGTATGCCCAGTTCCTCCGACGCCCTTATTGCGCCCATTGCTGATTCAAGGGACGCGCAGTTGAACCCACCCACGGCATAGTTGCCCTTTACGGCATCCGCAAGGATTTCCTTCATGCTTACAAGCATTGTCTTAGCCTTTCATTTGTTTTTGACATTGGTTGACCCAAAGAGATTCCACACGTTAAACCTCAGTTCGCCTGTTTATCGCACGCCGCAATGTCAGGGGGTCTGAATAGGACACGCCAGAATCAGCCGGCAGCCCGAAGGCGAGTCGGGAGACACGCACATGCACACCGATATTCGCCAGATACTCTGCCAGATATCCGGCGGTGGCATCCCCTTCTATGTCCGTTGACACGGCGATAAGGATTTCTGAAAAGCGTTCATTTAAGACCCTGTCGCCAAGTTCCTTGAACCGCAGCTTGTCGGGACCAATCCTATGGGTAGGAGACAATTTCCCGCCAAGAACATGGTATCTGCCCTTGAATGCGCCGGAAGCCTCGATTGGCAATATATCGGCAGGCTCCTCGACGACGCATACCACAGTACCATCCCTCAGCGCATCGACGCACAACTTGCACGGATCCTCATCCCGAACAGTAAAGGCTCCGCATCGAGAGCAGCACACAACAGAATCGCGTGCAGCCTTCAACGCCCACGACAAAGGGTCAAGAAGCCTGACCGGCTCCTTGAGCAATGCAAGAGCCGCCCTTGAGGCGGATCGTTTCCCAAGGCTTGGGAGCCTTGAGAGAATCCGCGTAAGATCCTCGATCGGAGCGATCATTTACTTGCCGAAGAGACTGCCCATTCCCCCCGCCTGCATGACCTTGGCCATGTGTTCCTGGGTTGTCTTCTTTACGCTCTTCAAGGCGCCATTGACTACGTTGAAAAGCATTGTCTCGAAACGGTCGTGCTTGCCGGCCGCCACTTCTGCCCACGTTTCCGGCGAGATGCTGATTCTCGAGATCGTGAAATCGCCCTTGGCCGTTACGGTAATTCCGCCGTTGGAATAGTCTACACTGATCTTCTCTATCTCCTGCTGGATGCGCTTCGCCTCCGAGCGCATCTGCATTGCCTGCTTCACCTGATCAAAGATACCCATTGATGTCCTCTATTTTTTTATTTTCGATATATGTGTGAACGACTTAGCTGAACGATCGGCCGGAAAGTTCCTCGTATGCCTTTACGTATATCTCCCTCGTACGGTTGATTACGTCATCCGGAAGCACCGGCCCCGGCGGTTGATGGTTGAAGTTGATAGAATCGAGCCAGTCACGCACGAATTGCTTGTCAAGTGACGGAGGATTCTTTCCTACGGAATACAGCGCCTTTGGCCAGAATCGCGATGAATCCGGCGTAAGCACCTCATCGGCAAGGATGAGCGATCCGTCAGAGTCCATCCCAAACTCAAATTTGGTGTCGGCGATTATCACGCCGTGGACGAGCGCATAATCCGCCGCCTTGGTGTACAGGCCGATCGTCGCATCCTTGAGCAACTTGGCGGTTTCAGCCCCGACAAGCGCCTCTGTCTGCCTATAGTCAATCGCCTCGTCATGTCCGCCAATGGCGGCCTTTGTCGTCGGCGTGAAAAGCACGGCGTCAAGCTTGGAGGCGTTCTGATATCCTTCACGGAGCCTTTCGCCATTTACGGTGCCGTGCTTCTGGTACTCCTTCCATCCTGATCCGGTGAGATATCCGCGGGCAATGCATTCCACCTCGATCATCTTCACCTTTTTGACGAGCATCGACCGACCACGAAGATCTTCCTTGTAAGGCTGGAGCTCGACCGGATACTCATCCACATTGGCGGTGATCAGGTGATTCTTCATCCCAAGGAAATCCATCCAGAAAAGCGAAAGCTGGTTCAATACCTTGCCCTTATCCGGCACTCCGCATGGAAGGATCACGTCAAACGCGCTTATTCGGTCTGTAACGACCATGAGCAATTTATCGCCAAGATCGTATACATCGCGAACCTTGCCGCTTTTGGACTGAATACCCGGAATTTCGCATTCCAGCAGAGCATGGTTTTTATCGTACTTCATCAGTGCAGATACCTTTCAATAGTTTCCGTATTATACCATAAACGCCTAATCGAGTATGCGGTCGTAATCGCCGCCGCCCTCCCCGGATTCACCCGCATCGCCGGCATCTACGGCACGCATTGGCTTGGTCTTTGGCCGCTCACCGAAGAGTACGGTGCCGAGCCGCAGCCAGGTGGCCCCCTCTTCGACGGCAATCGGGTAGTCGCCGCTCATCCCCATGGACAAGCGCGGGAACTTGGCGCCGAACTCCACCTCCATTGCATCGCGCAGCTCCCGGAGGCCACTGAAGCATGGACGGGTCTGCTCGATTTTCTCCTTGGGGAAGAATGGCGCCATTGTCATAAACCCCTCAAGGGTCAGTGACGGGCATTTGGACATGATGTGTTCAACCGCCATCGGCACATCCGAAGGCTTCATGCCGTCCTTGGATCGCTCGCCCGAAGTGTTTACCTCAAGCAGGATGCGGGGACGTTTCCCGATCTCGGCTGCGACGCTCTCGATCTTGTCGATCAGTTGAATGGAATCCACGGAATGGAAGCATTCGAACAGCTCGAGTGCATGGCGCACCTTGTTGCGTTGAAGGTGGCCAATCAGATGCCATTCCGGACCAGATACCGAAAGCGGCTGCTTCCACATGGCTTCCTGTACCTTGTTCTCCCCGACAATCTTCAGTCCGGCCTCCCACGCTTCACGAACAACTTCGGCGCCATGGGTCTTTGTGACGGCGACAATCTCCACGTCAGAGGCATCCCTGTGCGCACGTTCGCACGCAACGGAAATCCGATCCCTTACGCCCTCCAATATAGAAGTGAGTTCTTGCATCTCGTCCCGTCAATTCTATTTTGTGAGAGTGAAATGCGGCAGGCGCGTCAGCGGCGCCTTGACTGTAATCGTCGAGGGTCCGGTCACCTCGCTGCCGTCGTCTGCGACCCACTTTCCTGGAGGGATCACGACCTTGCGTTCTGTCTGCCCTTTGACGACGACTGGAGCCACGAGCAGATCGTCCCCCATCATGAACTCATCGGATATCTCGCTGTATCCAATCCCCGGAAAGTTGTACTCAAGGTTTCGGAGCATTGGCTCGCCCGTATGTCCACTCTGGCGGGCAAGATCGACGAACTTCTTGGCGAACTTCAGCCTGATCGCGACGACTTTCTTTATGATCTGCTGCTTGTCCTTGTCAAGTACGCGCCACGGAGATGCGGAGAACTGCATCATCGGACACAGCGCATGAACCTGGGCAGAGCGGACGTATAGTTCGGGATCGAACTCGCTTCCTGGCAGGAATGCCGTCCATGCGCCGCCGCCGATCATGTCAGGACACATGAACGGATGCCCGAGCAATCCGCCGGCAATCATGTCCGGCACCAGCTTCTGGAGGTCTTCCCAGCTGTGCCGCTTGTCGTGGAGGCGCTCCACCACGGGCTGCCCCTGGAACCGCCAGGTGTTACGGTATTCGCACACCGGATATTCAAGGGCGAACTTCGCGTAAGACAAAACCTGCTCACCGCTCGAGGCGTCCTTTTTGGCGCACCTGTATCCGCGCGAATAGTGCTTCGTGGCGCCGCCGTCGAACTTGAATCCGTCCGCCCCGAAATCCCGGACAAGCCTGTCAAGCTGTTCCTTGAACCAGGCGCGTCCATTGGGGTGCGTGAAGTCGAGCAGCGCCGAATAGCCGTTCCACCAGCTCGCCGCCGCCGGGGCCTTGCCGTCCGCGTTCAGGAGGAATCCGCCCCTCGTCGGATATCCCTTGACGTCATCGGGATTGCGACCCCATGCGATCCTGCGGAAGGACGGCGTATCCATGCTTACCCACGGACACATCCAGAGGATGACCTTGTACCCCATTGCGTGAAGCTTGTCCATCATCCCCTTGGGATCGCTGAAGCGGGCAGGGTCGAACCGCCAGTCGCCATATCCGGCCTGCCAGGTGTCGTCTATCATCAGGACACCGGGCGGCAAACCGTTATCCAGCATCGACTTCGCGTAGTTGAGGATGTCCTTCTCGTTCTGGTGATACGTAAGTTCAATCCATGTGTTGTACTGCGGTGCGGAGAAGAACAGCAGGTCAGGCGTCTTACCGTCGGACGGGAACCATGTGCCGGACGCATGCCGGAACGCATCGCGAAGCGTCTTGCCCGGCTGGCGCACGATGGGCTTTGAGGTTGCGCATTCGACGGTGATGGTTCCGTTCGTTATCCTTATCGCCGCCTGATCGTCGCACCAGATTACCCTTCCCTTGTCGGATATCAGCATCGATGCCGACTGGTTGTCGTAATTATTATCGCGCAGATCCATCGTCAGGCCGGTGCCGGACGTGAACGGCATCTTCGTGCCGAAGAAGTTCGCCGCCCCCCACCACTTCTCGTTGTCCAGCATTTTCACGTCCAGTACGTCGGCATAAGAGCCGACAGACGCCGCCACAATCATGGCTGAAAGAACAGCCTTCATCCTATTTGTCATCATATGTTTCTTGCCTTTCAAGTCAAGATCGCATTTTCGCCGAAGCATATCGGTCGTGGCTTGCGAAATCCTTTTCTATAAGTATGTCGCTGAAGCCATAGTTGAACAGCATGTGCCGCAAGGCCTCGCCCTGCCCCTCGCCTATCTCGAGGAAGATCGCTCCACCGGGTTTCAGCACATTCATCGCATCGCCCACGAACGCATCGTAGTAGTCCAAACCAAATTCGCCGCCGACAAGGGCGGTTTTAGGCTCGAAATCGCGTACCCTCGGATCGAGCGTTTCGTATTCGGAGATGGATATGTATGGCGGGTTCGACACGATGACGTCAACGGATTCTGGCTCGAATTCATCGAGTCCATTGGCGACCGCGAACTTTACCTTGCCGTCCAATCCGCATAGCCTGGCGTTTTCCGCCGCCAGCGATACCGCATCGGACGAGATGTCCGTGCCAAGGAAAATCCCGTCGTCAAGCTCTTTTGCGAGGCTAAGAATTATGCATCCGCTTCCTGTGCCAAGATCGACGATGAACGGTCTGCCGGGCTCAGAACCCTTCACGTGCCTTATTACCCGTTCAACAAGCTCCTCGGTCTCCGGCCTGGGGATTAAAGCCCTTCTGTCGCACTTCAGCGTAAGCGAACGGAAATCCCATTCGCCAAGCACATACTGCAACGGCTCCCCTCCCGAAAGCCGCTGCATTGCCCGACGCATAGCGTCAAGGTGGCTCTCCCGCACCGGCTCCGCTTCGTGGGAAGCGAGGAAGCCACGTCCGCACTTGAGGAGACGGGCCGCCAGCAGCTCGGCGGCAGACTGCGCATCCGGCACTTCACGTTGCCGAAGATACGCCTCCGTGAGGCCAATGATGTCCTTCCAGGTCTTCAATAGCGTCAGAACGGCAGGTCTTCCGTGTCTCCGGCAAGCACGTCCGCCGGGACATCGGCAGGCTCCGGCATCGGCTCCGTCGACGAGCCGTCCGTATCGAGCAGTTCTAGGTTCAGCGCCGTAAGGTCGGTGAAGTAGCGGTTCTTCCCCGTCTTGGGATCCTGCCACACTCGGCCATCTATCGCAAAGCGGACCTTGGCGCGCTGGCCCTTCTGCACCTTGTCGAGCTTCGCGGTGTTGTCCTTCTTGAACGTGAAGGCAATGTGGTTCGGGTATTTCGTCTGCACATCGTTGTCGTCGGTCAGCACGAGATCCCGCTTTGTGAATCCGCTTGAAAACGTCTGCAGCTCGCAGACAGTCTCGACGATGCCCGTGTATTCATAGATGGCTTGCATTTTCTCTTGTTTCCTCGATTGATCGTGATTGTTGTCTTTAAATTGATCTCTAACGCATCAGTGCCTGAAGCTGCGCTGCCCGGTAAATACCATCGCAACACCCGCATCGTTGCAGCAGTCGATTACGTCCCAGTCCCGGATGGCGCCACCCGGCTGTACGATGGACGTGATGCCCTCCCGGATGCCGACTTCCGCTCCGTCCCGGAACGGGAAGAACGCATCGGACACCATGGCGCATCCGATCAGCCCGCCCTTTTCGGCGCGCGTCTGCTCCATGATCTCGGCCTGCTTCCTTGCGCCGTCTTCCTCGCCGAACGCAAGCCTCAGGTCGTTGTATGGCTTATGGTACTTCTGCCATGCGATCCAGTCCGCATGCTTCGTGTAGGCCTTATCCCTTGCGATCTCCGCCACGCCTACGCGATCCTGTTCGCCGGTGCCTATTCCGACGGTGGCCCCATCTTTTACGTAGAGAACGGAGTTGGATGTCACGCCTGCCTCTACAAGCCAGCCGAATACCAGATCCTCGTATTCCTTTGCCGTCGGAAGCCGCTTGATATTGTGTTCCTCATAGGACACTGCCCCCGTAGCCTTGTCCGTGATCTTGCGGTTGCAGTATGCGGGCAGGAAGTCTTCGGGCCTGCGCGCGTTTGCGCTGAACGACGTCTGCACCACTATGCCGCCATCTATCAGGCTCTTGAAATCGACCACGTGCTTGGCCACAAAATCGGTGAGGCGCGACATGTTGCGGATCCTGAACACACGCAGGTTCTTCTTTGCCGCGAACACATCCATCACGCCTGCCGCGAAATCGGGGGCGACAACCACTTCGGCATAGTTTTCGCATATGAGCTTCGCCGTCTCGATGTCGCACTCGCGGTTGAGTGCGATCGCTCCGCCGAATGCGGCAAGCCTGTCGGCCTTGTTCGCGCGGTAGTACGCCTCGGCGAGCGTGGATCCGGTGGCGACGCCACAGGGATTGTTGTGCTTTACGATCACGGCGCACGGCTTGTCCATCAGATAGCGGAGGATGTTGAGAGCATTGTCCGTATCGGTTACGTTGGTCTTTCCGGGATGCTTGCCGCTCTGCAGAAGCTCTGGCACGGACGCAAGGTATCTTCCAGGCTGGACCATCTCAACGTCGCCAAGCGCAAGGTTCCCGTTCACCAGCCTGTACAGGGCCGCGCTCTGCCCAGGATTCTCGCCGTATCTCAACCCCTTCTTCTCGCCGGCGATGTTCCAGGTGACCTTCTCGTAGTGGAGTGTTTCACGCTTGGCGCCATCAATGAACGAAATCTCCATCTCTGGCGCGAAATTATCCGCCTCGATTGTCTTGTACGCCTCTTTGAGATCTTTCACCTGCAATTCCTTCCGTTTGCCAGTCCGGCGGACACTTCCGCCAACAAAACTTTGAGTATTATAGCATAATTCGGATGAACGCATTTGGCATTGACCCTCATCCGCACTCCCCCGTTGCGAAGGCTACGATATGGCCGCGAGTATTTCCGGCAGGAGCTGCTTCTTGCGCGAAAGTACGCCAGGAAGAAGCCACGTGCCGTTTTCACCGAGGCGATACGGCAAGGCCCGGCGCACGGAATCCGCGCCACTGAACAGCAGCTCCGAATAGCCTTGCACCGGATCGGTGACCATGAGCGCCATGAAATCAAGGCCCTCGCTCTTCACCCGCGCATCCATCGCATTGGAGAGTTCCCGTATCTGGCGATGGAAGACGGCGAGGTTCGACTCTTCGATCTGGGCGAGCGCAAATCTCATGCCGCTCTCCGAATACGTCTTGGAATCGCTCGCGATGGCCGCCTCTGCGGACATCGATGCGAGGGGCGAGGCCACAGATGAGAGCCCCTCGAATATCGACGCCGCCGTCTCCCCGCAGATCTTCTCAAGCCAGCCGCACATCCTTCGATCCGTCTCTGTGGTCGTCGGCGACTGGAAAAGGAGCGTATCGGCGACTATGCCCGCGATGAGCACTCCGGCCATCTCCCGCGTCGGACGCTCCCCGACGCCACGGAACATCTTTGCGACGAGGGTGCAAGTGGAGCCTACGGTGTCCGCAGTGTACTTGATCGGGTCGCGGGTGGCCGAGAATGCCATGCGGTGGTGGTCCACAACCTCCACCACGGGGATCTCCTCAAGACCGGGTATGCCCTGCTCCGTCTCGTTGTGGTCCACGAGGATCATGCTGAACGGAGGCTCTTCCGCAAGCGCGCGCTTCAGGAACGTGCCGAGGAGCATTCCCTTCTCGTCAACCACGGGGAAATGGTTGTGGGGATTCTTCAGCACGGCCTTGCGGATGTCGTGCACCCTGTCGGTATCGACGAGCGTCTGGGCGCAGCTGTGCAGCGGAGCATCGCCGACCGGCATCGAAAGGTCAGACTTCGCGATGAAGAGCGAAAGTAGCTTGGACGGAGAGAGCATTCCGGCGAACTTGCCGTCCGCAGCATGTACAGGAAGCGACGACTCGCCGCTCGCCTCAAGTATCTTCAGCGCCTCCACGAGCGGCTGCGTCGCGTCGATCATCGGAAGCGTCGTGTCCATGATGTCCTTGACGCGCACATAGACGTCGCGCTTTGCCCGCAACGGCTTCAGATTGAAGTGGTCAAACACCCAACGCGCCTTGTCCGGAAGGATGCCGGCGCAGATCGCCTCGGTATCCTCCGACCCGGTGCGCCGTCTAAGGTCGGCGAGCGCGTACGCGCTCATTACGGAATCAACGTCCGGATTGCGATGCCCACAAACGAATGTCTTCACAGAAAGCCCTTTCTTTGATGCATATTATACCACGCCCGCGCATTGTCTGGCACATGGGCCGTAAGGCGGAAACGAGTTTGCCACGTGAAAAAATGCACAAACAGGAGAACGACCGCCGTAATGGGTTGGCTATGGCGCTTGCGCAGTCCTCTATCCCATTACGTCATCTGGCGGCGGCCCCTTGCCGTCAGAGCTGAAGCGTTGTGGAGATAGGCTTCCCCGGCCGTCCGAACGCATTGTACGGAGTGACCGTGAAGCGCACTGGGCGGCGGCTGCGGGGCGAGGCTGGGACCTCCGCCTCCGAGAATACGCAGGTGACGTCGTTAGTGTCATGCCGCTCCGCCATGTAGCACTTGCCGGAATAGACCCACTTCTCGCACGCGACGCGCGTCCAGTGGTGCTTTGTGATCTCGGCTGTGACGCGGTAGTCGTAGGCGCGCGCGTGTGCCGCGTCGCTCTTCGCCGCCGGGAAGGAGACGACGTACTGGAGATTCGTGTTCCCTGCGCGATCCGCCCCCCTGCGCGTCGCAACCTCCACCTTCGCGCCCTGTGGGAAGCAGACCGGCTT
>ERZ1026868.588-NODE-588-length-22056-cov-7.532839_pt1 | contig 22056 bp, 15 predicted proteins | sample MGYA00380164_ERZ1026868 | MGnify/ENA primary metagenome ERZ1026868 (study PRJEB33269, sample SAMEA4719800) | human gut metagenome | biome: human-associated habitat; feature: organic feature; material: feces | place: Cameroon | collected 2013-10 ... | reverse complement strand
CGCTATGGGTTTCCCCGCCTACTTTTCTGCTCCCACGCCCAAGTCAATATATTCATCAAAAGAAATTATGAATTTTCTGTGATAAAATCATGTATCCCATTTACGAAACAACACATATATGCTACATTAAACACAACTCGTTTATCGAGTTTAAGCGCATCGTATTTCATACAGAAAATCTGTTTTACAATCCAGATTTTCACCCATCCACACAGACTACATTTTACCGTGTTGTCTGACAATTCCACATGTTTTCGTATTAAACCAGCTATATAATACAACCACTTTAATGCTCATTATGAAAAGAGGTGTTTATCATTTTTATACAGAATATTCTTGAACAGCAAAAACAATTAAATAAAAGCATCGAAAACTATAAAAAACTTATCAATAGATTTCCCTCCGGAAAACTACAATGTTTCAAGAACGGAAAGCATATCAAATCATACAAAGTGAATGGCAATCTGAAAAAATATATTCCCACCAAAGAATCTGCCACCATTGAGAAATTAGCTTTGAAGAAATATTATGAAAGCTGTCTGGATGATTGCATCAAAGAAAAGGAGCTTCTTGATCAATTTATTCAAGATGTTCAGGCTTTGCCGAATACATCTCAGAAGCTTCTGGCAACGGATTCAAATTATCACACATTTTTAGCCAAGGCACTGATTCCTGATGCATGGGCAAGCGTCTCATATGAACAAAATCCTTATAAGCGCGAAGACCTTATTCACAACACGTTTTCCGGGATGAAGGTACGCTCAAAGTCGGAGGAAATCATAGCAAATATTTTGTTCACAAACCACATTCCGTTTCGATATGAAGCGCCACTCACACTAAACGGATCAACCATGTATCCTGATTTTACAATCAAAAATCCAAAGAATAATTCCTATACTTATTGGGAGCATTTGGGGTTGATGGATAAAAAGGAATACAAAGATCATGCCATGGAGAAAATCAGTACATATTGTGATCACAATATCATTCCAGATGTTAATCTGATTTTAACTTACGAGACGCAAAAGCATCCGCTCGATTCCAGTTGGGTGCAGCAATTGGTGATGCGGAATTTCATGTAGAGTTTGGCTTGATTTTTCTTTGTAAATAGATTCACCCCGGAAACTTTTCATAAGTTTCCGGGGTGAGTTTATGCTTGTTTTCTTGCATATTTTTCATTTTCTACGCCCACGTCGTGGTTTTTCCCGCCTACTTTCCTACTCCCGCGCCCACTTTCCGCTCTGGAACTGCGCGATAAACTTTCGAGATGGGGTTTCTTGCTTGCTTTTTCTCTTCTTACACCCACAGCGTGGTTTTTTCCAGCCTACTTTTCTGTCCCCGCACCCAGTTTTCACTTTGGAACTACCCTAATATTCTTCTGGGGTGGGTTTTCTAGCTTATTCTTTGCTTTCCACGCCCACAGTGTGGTTTTCTCTGTTTTCTTTTCCACTCTCACGACCAGTTCTTACTCCACGACCAAGCAACATGTTTCCAGAGTGTTTTTCTTGTTTATCTCTCGCCTCTGCACCTACAGCTTATTTTTTCCACTTACTTTCTTATCCTCTCAGGAACACCCTAAATCAATTTGCATAAAAAACCACTCCGACTAACTCGAAGTGGTTTCCTAATTGATTTATACTTTACTTACCTGATGCAGCCTTTACTGTAATTTTTACTCCAGATAATTTTCCATAAGCAGTTGCATTGCTCTTATCCCATGAAGCAGACTTGGTAGACGCATCATATACATAATAAATAGCGTCTGCATCAGTGCCCTCTGAATACTTAACGCCATATACTGTGTATGCTGCATGATCTACGCTATCCTTGTTATAAGTAGCTCCCGTAACAACTTCTACGATTGTAGCTTTGTCCTCTACGTCAGCAGTCTTCAAAATATCTGCTGTATCTACCTTACTAGGCTCAATACCCTTAGCATAAGCACTTGACAAATCAGCCTGTGCTGCTGTCAATACACTCTTAGCGTTCAATACAACCTGCTGTCCCTTTGCCTTGTCAATATAACCAAGCAATGCTGGTACGAGGATTGCTGCCAAAATTGCGAGAATTACGATAACAACAATCAGCTCTACCAAAGTAAAACCTTTGTTTTCTTTCATTTTTTTCATAATCATTTCCTCCTTAGTCTTTTTGTTTTTTGATATGAAAAAACTTTATAAAGTATAGCAAAATTTGCTATTACTATCAACTTTTTTCTCCCTTTTTCAAGGGATTTTTTCATGGTATTTTTTACCATCCAAATTATATTGTATTAGTGCTTCTTCTCTATACCTACAATATCAGCATATAGTAGGTTTCTCAACCCTTACTACAGATACTGGTCAAGCTCTGCAACGTCATTCGAATATTTGTAAGCCATCTGACGGTTGATCATACCGCTCTGAACCAAACGGGACAAATCACCATTTAATGTATGCATACCTACGGATGAACCGGACTGCATCAGGGAACCAAGCTGATGACATTTGTTCTCACGAATCTGGTTGCAAACCGCATCCGTACCAACTAAGATTTCTGTCGCTACAACACGTCCATTTCCACGTGCATTCGGAATCAGACACTGGGTAATAACTCCATTTAGAACACTTGCAAGCTGTGTCCGTACCTGATTCTGCATGCCTGCCGGACATGCATCAATGATACGGTCAATCGTCTGCGCCGCACCTGTCGTATGCAGGGTGGACATAACCAAATGTCCTGTCTCTGCCGCGGTCAGTGCTGCCGAGATTGTCTCGTAATCACGCATCTCTCCTACCAAAATGATATCCGGATCTTCACGGAGTGCACTTCGAAGGGCGGATGCAAAGTTTGTGACATCTCTGCCAACCTCTCTCTGGTGGATGAGTGCCATCTTTCTGTCGTATACATACTCAACCGGATCTTCAATCGTAATGATATGTTCCGGGCGATTTGCATTGATATAATCAATCATGGAAGCAAGTGTAGTTGATTTACCGGAACCGGTCGGCCCTGTCACGAGAATCATACCACGCGGCTTATCTGCCAGCTCCCGAAGCACGCTTGGAAGTCCAAGCATCTCCATCGACGGAATCGAAGAATTCAGGAGACGGATTGTCGCCGCCATCTTGCCATCCTGCTTAAATACATTCACACGCTGACGATTGCCATCCGGGGTACGAATCGCAAAATCTGCATCTATGCCCCGCTCAAGATTCTCCCGCTGTTCATCAGTCAGAAGCTCTGCGAGCATCGCAATGATTTCTCCGTCGCTTGGATTGGTCGGTGCATTCTGCAAGCGACCGTTGATTCGATACATAAGTGGCATACCAACTGTGATATGAATATCCGAGCATCCCATCGAACGCGCTTCCATAATCATCTGATCTATCATCATATATATCGACCTCCTCTCGTATTTTTTATCTTTTTATTATGGTTTTTTTATCATTATTTTTACTTATTTTTTCTTTTACATGCTATTAGCTTCCGGAATGGGTTTTCTCGCTTGCTTTTCTCTTCCTATACCCACAGCATGGGCTTTCAAGCTTAGATTCTTACTTTCACGCCCAGTTTTCTCTCCGCTTCCTGACTATTAGCTTCCGGCATGGGTTTTCTCGCTTGCTTCTCTCTTCCTACACCCACAGCATGGGCTTTCAAGCTTAGGTTCTTACTTTCTCACCCAGTTTTCTCTCCGCTTCCTGACTATTAGCTTCCGGCATGGGTTTTCTCGCTCGCTTTTCTCTTCCTACACCCACAGCACGGGCTTTCAAGCTTAGATTCTTACTTTCACGCCCAGTTTTCTCTCCGCTTCCTGCCTATTAGCTTCCGGCATGGGTTTTCCAGCTTGCTTCTCTCTTCCTACACCCACAGCATGGGCTTTCAAGCTTAGATTCTTACTTTCTCGCCCAGTTTCCTCTCCGCTACTTGCTATTAGCTTCCGGAATGGGTTTTTCTGCTTGCTTTTATTTCAGAAAGCACATGCCGTGTGTTTTTTGACTTCTAATCTCGCCTTTTCACACACTTTTCCCTTCTCTACCTGCCAATCAGCTTCCGGTTTGTGTTTTTCTGCTTACTTTTCTTTCAGAAAGCACATGCCATGTGTTTTTTGGCTTCAATTCTCGTCTTTTCACACACTTTTCCTTCTCTACCTGCCGATCAGCTTCCGGTTTGTGCTTTTCTGCTTGCTTTTCTTTCAGAAAGCACATGCCGTGTGTTTTCTGACTTCAATTCTCGCTTTTATATACACTTTTCTCTTCTCTACCTGCCAATCAACTTCCGGTTTGTGTTTTCTCGCTTGCTTTCCTCATCCTACTCATAATAAGACACGCGCAGCAATTCATCCACTGTTGTCGTACCATTCTCTACGAGTTCAAGTGCACTCTTCTTCAAGGTGCTCATGCCCTGCTCCTGCACCGCGTATTCCTTAATAGCATCAACCGAAGCGCCATTCGTAATCATCTTGCGCACTTTCTTGTCAATCATCAGAATCTCATGAATAGAGATACGTCCCTTATAACCGGTGTTGTTACACTGTCTGCAGCCCTTGGCATGCTTGATCTGTGGGAAATGTACACCCGCAATCGCTTCCTCCTGCTCGGTCATCGGTCCCCATTCGCCACAGAACGGACAGACCTTACGCACGAGTCGCTGTGCCACGATGCCAACCAGAGAGCTGGCGATCATATACGGTTCCACTCCCATATCCGCGAGTCGGACAACCGAAGATGCCGCATCGTTCGTATGTAACGTAGAAAGCACCAGATGTCCGGTAATTGCGGCACGGACAGAAATCGATGCCGTCTCTGCATCACGCGTCTCACCAACCATGATAATATCCGGATCCTGACGAAGCAGGGCGCGAAGTCCAACCTCGAAGGTCAGTCCCGCGGCATTATTTACCTGCATCTGATTGAGCTTTGCCACATTCTTCTCGACCGGATCTTCGATCGTCGAGATATTTACACTACGCTTTGCAAGCTCTTCGAGAATCATGTACAGTGTCGTTGATTTACCGGAGCCAGTCGGTCCGGTCAGATATATGATACCATTCGGTGACTGCAGCATCCGCATGACAAGCTTGTAGTTCCGGTCTGTCATTCCGAAGGTACCCATATGATCGATGGAACCTGCGGAAGCAAGAAGTCTCAAAACCGCCTTCTCACCGAATACTGTCGGAATCACAGATACACGGACATTCAGGTTCACACCCTCGATATTAATACGGAAATGTCCGTCCTGTGGGATTCTCCGCTCTGCAATATCGAGATCACCGAGGATCTTGATACGCGCAATCAGGGAATTATGGATATTTTTCTGCAGTGTCATGAAATCACAGATAACACCATCCATACGCATGCGCACACTTGTATGGTTCTCAAATGGTTCGATATGGATATCGGATGCATTTGAGTTATACGCACGGACAAGCAGACTGTTGAACAGGTTGATGATTGGCGTATCATCATCGCCCTCTTCCACGCTGATTTCCATAACCTCACTCGTCTGCGTTGTATTTGCCGATGCTTTCTGTGCCGCCTGCCGGGCGGATACCTCTGAATAATAATACTGGATGGAATTTTCAAGCGGTGCTTTCTCACACAGGGAAATATGCACTTCCCGTCCAACGATCTGGCGGATATCCTCAATTCCATAGAAATTCAGCGGATCGTCCACAAGGAGATAATACATCGTATCCTCTACCTTGTATCCCATCATGTTATATTTCTCGGCAAGGACACGTGGAATCATCTCCACCGCCTTCACATCTACGGATAAATCCGAGATATTGACGACCTCATAATTCAGACGTTTACCAAGCGCCTCTAACATCTGTTTCTCGGTGATAAACCCAAGTGCGATCAGCGCCGCGCCCAGACGGACACCTTTGTTTTCCTTCTGGTAGGCAACCGCCTGATTGATCTGATCCTCGTTGATGTAACCAAGCTCCTGCAGCACATCACCGATTCGAATATTTTTGTTACTCCGCATTTCCATCGCCTGGTTCCCCCTCATACATATAGATTTCCAACGTGATGGAAAGCACGCGGTCTATGTTGACATTGTACTCTCCGTCTTCGGTCAGATTCGAGATACTGCGTTCCTCCGACCAGGAATAATTACATACTCGGATCTTCTTGTCACTATTTGACAGATCCTCGATCAGGCGGAGCAGGTCTGACTCATTTCCGCCAAGCCGAAGCGTCACAGTCGCATTATAGATGCCGGTTGTCACCTCATCGTCAAACGCCGGAAGCAAACTTTCCTCGCTGTCTGTCGACATACCTCCGCTCTCCTCAGCCGCTTCAATCTCGGAACGTTCTGCCTTTGCACCCTGAGGAGCCTCTGTCGTGTCTGTATCCTCCTGTGCAGCAAGCTGTTCTGCCCGCTTAGAATATACGTACGGCGTAAGTGTCGTCTCTTCCGTTGGCATCTGGATTGCAAGATCGTAGGATTCCAGATTGTAACCAAGCACAAGCTCAGTAAAATATTTATCGATCTCCGCACTTTGCATCATCGGGAAGAATGACTCCCTGACGCCCTGTATCTGATCCAGGAACTTCTCGTTATCTGCCTCCATCATCGGCACCTGTGTAAGCTTCAGTTCATTTTCTTCCTGCGTTTCTTCCTGCGTGACGATTTCCTTGTTCGTCTTGACAATTTCTTTTACGACCGGGTAGATGCCCCAATAACCGATACACACAACAATTACAAATATGGAAAGCATGATCAGGAGATTTTTATCTTTTTGTGTCATCTCTAACTTCATAGCATCCCCCTCCTTACTCATTCACATCCGCACCGATACCCTGTACCGGTTCCGCCTCTGCCTGTGCATCCCCACCGGTACCCTGTACCGGTTCCGTCTCTGCCTGCGCATCCGCACCGGCTTCCCGTACCGATTCTGCCTGTGCATCTGTATCCGTGTGTCTTCCCGCCGATTCCGCAAGTGTACACGATACGTGGATATCCCACATCGCCTCGGAATCCACATACGAATATCCTGTATAATCCACACTGTTAAATATGTCCACATTACACAGCTTCCGGATGAATTTGTTGATATTATCCACAGTATCTGCACGCGCCGTCATCGTCATGACGCCAAGATCCGCGTCAAAAGAATCAAATGTAACCATTGCCAGACCGTCCGCGCACGCATTTACAATCGTTGTGATCTCTTTATTTCCTACCGGATAGGTGTAGAGATTCTGATTTACACCTACAATCGCATTGTACTGGTTCATCAGATACGACGTTTCATGCATCAGCACATCATACCGTGCAACCTCCATGATCGTCGCCGGAGACTCATTATAATCCTTCAGCTTCTGCAGCTCCTGTTTCTTGAGCGTGCGCACGGTAATGCACACAGCAAGGCCCACAAGCATCACAGCCAGACTGATTAAGATCGCAAGAAATCCCTTGCCGACTCCGCCACCTTCTGTCTCCCTCTTCCTTCCGGCATGATAACCATCCAGGAAATTCTGCTTGCCGGCATTTCCGGTAACCAGGCCACTAATCGGATGGAAATGTGCCTGTAGATCCAGGCCATTGGTTACAACATGCGAATCTGTAAATACCTCCACGCGCGCATAGATATCAAGCTGTGAAATCGCATTCTGATACATCGGTAAATCCTGCGGATTCACACCGGCAAGCAAAACTGCTTCAATCGGGTAATCCAACTGGTTTGCCTGCATAAACTGACGGATCTGGCTGACAGAACGCGCAATATCCTGCGCATAGTCCTCGGTTCCCTGATCGTGGAAGCAGCGGGTACTATTGAAGTAATAAAAAGCCCCATTTACCCAGAGAATCGTTGTAATCGTCATGCGGTCTGCAATCTGCAGAACGAACGTCTTGTACTGCTGCGCCGCTGTCAATGCTGTCAGACGGATCAGACTACTCTCTCCGGAATAAACCGCCTTTACCTTCACTCCAATCTCTGTAAAGATGTCCACATAATCTTTGATGAAATCGGTTGTGATAATCTCGGCGTAGATCTTCTTCGTTGCCTTATTCTGCCCGATAGGAAAATATCCGCAGATATAATCCTCTCCCTGTTTGATATCTGTAAACTCGCGGTTGATAAACTCTTCCGTCTTCTTCGGATTGAGCAGAGGCATCTCAATATTCTTACCGATAAATTTCGTCGAATTGATGACCAAGATCACATCCTTCGTCGGCAGATTATATGTCGTCCAGAAGTTCTGCATGAAACTCACGAATGCATCCGCATCCATGATCATACCATTGATGATGCAGCCATCCGGTGCATCTTCAGTATAACAATTCGAGACAGAAATCTTTCGATTTCCGGGAGTACCGGTAATCACTTGTATCTGTTGGTTTGCCAGATAAATGACTGTACTCATATGTATGTTCTCCTTCCATAGTAGATTTCATCCTGCACTGTAATACCCGGATCCAACACATTGCTTCCGGGCATAATTAATACGAATTCGCAATCGTCGCATACGAGCCGTAAATCGGCTGAATTACAGAAATAATAACAAATCCAACGACTGCTGCCATCACGACGATCATCGCAGGCTCTAAGTAAGAAACCAGCTTATTCATCGCAACTTCAGAATCATATTCCATCTGATTTGCAATCGATACAAGCATCGTATCGAGCGCACCTGTCTCCTCGCCAACTGCGACCGAAGAAGACAATTTCTTTGTAAATCCATCGACACGGTCCAGACTTTCACTCAGATTCATACCCGCACGGACATCTGCGATTACCTGGTCGAACTGTCTTTCAATATAAGAATTACCAATCGTATTTCTTGCAATCTGCAGGCAGTTGATAATCGAGATACCTGCGGAATATAAGCTCGACAAGGTTCTTGCGAAACGCGCCGTATAGATAACACGACGGAGCTTGCCGATGACCGGAAGCTTCAGTTCGAGCTTATCCTTCGCATACCGGATTCCGGGTATTGCACACAGAACCCGGAAGAAAATATATAATACAACGGCCGCAATAATTAAGACATACCACTTATTTTTCACAAAATTACTGATTCCAAGCAGGATCGTCGTTGATGTCGGAAGTGTATCCATCTGTGAGAACAGATCCTTAAACTGCGGAATGACATAGCCCATAATGATTGCCACTACAACCACGATCAATACGCACAGAATCTTCGGATACGTCATCGAGCTTTTGACCTTCTGATTCAACCGGTATTCTTTCTCATAATGCACTGACATCTGCAGCGCAATCTTATCCATGCTTCCGCTGCTCTCCGCACTCTTGATCATGTTGATAAAGAGCGGTGGAAATGCATCGCCACTCGCAAGCATCGCCTCAGAGAGCGGTACACCGGAACGCACCTGCTTCGAAAGTCCCACGTATACCTCACGTTCCTTCGGCTTGATGGACTCATCCTCAGAGATGATACGAAGTGCTTTCACGAGTGTGACACCCGCACCGAGCAATTCGCCGATATTCTTCGCGAAATCAGAAATCGCATTGGACTTCAGCCGTTTCGTATTATTCTTGTCCGCCTGTGCCTTCGCCTGTATCAGATATTTTTTTTCTTGTTTCAAGCGCTCATGCAGATCAAGCTCATCCGCAGCCTGCATCGTACCGGAAATCATCTTTCCGTTCTCATCCTGCGCTCTGTATTTGTAAGTGGCCAAGGACGTTTCCTCCTTTTTATCTCAAGTTCAGACACTGCCTGCAAATCCACAGGCAAAAACGTATTTCCGGTTTGTACTTAGACAGACCATCTCACAATACGGATTTTATTTTCTTGTGTCTATCACTTTCATGTTTTTTCTTTTAATATGTTGAAGTCATCATACTCTTCACATAATCAATATAGGTCGAAATCATCGTATCTCCCAGATTCTGTGTCAGTGCCACAAGCACGCCGAATGCAAGAAATGGTCCGAACGCGAAATGTTCTTTTCTTCCCTTCTTCTTGCTTGCCAGCAGATAGATTGCATACGCACCGCCGACAATGATTCCAACGAAGAACGCAGCAACTACGCCCTTCCAGCCAAGCAGGAATCCGGCTGCGAACATCATCTTCACATCACCGCCGCCAAATCCATTGAATAACATCAACACAAACATTGGCACGCTGATTGCGAAAAGCCCGATGATTCGCTCTACGATCGTCGGTCCCGGCAGTACCCAGATAGCCGGGATACCAAGCAGCAGCAGGATTACATTCAACTGGGGCGGAATCTCCTGTGTGTCCGCATCGATCATCGTGATCACCATCAGGTCACAGATCACAAGGAAGAACAGCAGCGCAGACAGATGAATTCCATACATTGCCAGAGAAAACACTGCGAATGCACCGCCGACCAGTTCGATGATAAGCGGACGGTTCGGAAGCACCGAACCACAGTATCTGCAACGGTTCTGATACCGGATCCGCGCAAGGATCGGAATCACATCCTTCCAAGTCTGCTCGTGGTCACACTGCTTACAATGTGAATGACGGATCGTCAGCTTCTCCTTCTTCGGAAGCCGCTCGATAACCAGATTCAGGTATGAGAATACCGTCACTCCCATATAAAATACTACCAAATAAATAATGACATACAAAAAATAATTCATCTTCTACCCCTTTACTCTGTCGCTACATTGATCTGTATATCTGAAGCTTCCTCCAGATTATAACACTGTATATATTGCGTATATGTAAAATCGCCATATCTCGGACTATGCAGTGTCAGACTCATGTAAATGATATTGTTCGCATAGTCGCCCTTCGGCTGGTTAAACTTCAGTTCCTTAATAGAATATCCCATGTAAGCTTTCTTATCGAACATCCAATCCGTCTTATCTGCCGTTCCATCCGAAGCATCCGTATAATAATGCACAACAAGATAACCATCCGCATTGACACCGATATACACGTGACTGCCCCTCGCATCTGTAAATTCAATCTTATTGCATCCGCCAGTCTCGCTTCCACCACCCAGTGCCGAATCCGAAGATAACTGCATTACATAATCTTCCGTCTGGTCGGTCACAGTTCCATCCGCATTTTTTACTTTCCGCATGATCTGCTCCGGCTTCGCGCCTTCGATCTCACTCTGAATCTTCGCTGCTATGATGGAAGATACCTGCATGCCATTCGCAGTGCCCTTTGCCTCATAATAGACGGACATCGTATTCGCGATCACCTTGCTTGCCGCGATCATGAACAGTCCGATCAGCATAAATGTGGCGATCATCTCCACCAGCGTAAATCCACCATTCTTCTTATGCAATTGTCGAAATAACTGTCTTAACTTTCTCATAATTGTAAATCCACATGGTTCTGCTTGTCTATGGCTGTTTCCGTATAAAATCGTCTTGTCCTTGATGGGCATAGACTAAGATTCTGCTTGTCTATGGTTGTTTCTGTATCAGACGGAATACCGCCAGATCTGCACGGGCACTCTGGTATCTGGCCAGATCCGCATTCAGCGGAATCGTTACCTCATACGCAGTATTCTCAGACTGTGTCTTCACCCGATCCAGAGTCAATGTGATCGTTACGCCATCCACATTCTTAAAATCCGCATTCTTCTGATACATCTCCTCATTTAATATCCGCTGGTCTTCCTGCATATCTTTGCTTTTAGCAACCAGCTTCCCGGATACGCCAAGCAGATGTACCATGCACTCCATCAGTACCATCACGAGGATCACGAACCCGACGATAACTTCTACCATCGTTGAGCCCGCATCCGCCCTATGCCGTATTTGATTTTGTATCGCATTCCATTTATTTCTACGCATATTATTCACGCTCCATAAAGGTCCATTTCCAATACTCTTTTTCATTAATTGAATTTGTCTTCGGATTGACCGCCTCATACATCTTCTGATCTGGTGTTATCGATGAAGATGAAGCATCTTCCTGGAAATCCGTACTTGTCAGCGCATATTTCGAAAGCATCGCCGCTGTCTGGTCTCCCTTGGAACAGGTGACCTTGATGCATAATGTCACATCATTTTTCGCAGTCAGATCTTCACTGTCCGTCTCCCAGTAGATACAGACCGAGATATCATCTGCCATCGCCACATACGTTCCTGCATCACCGCCTGATACATTCAGATTGAAATAGCGGTACGCCGCCTTCGCATCATGACCGGTCTTTTCTTCGCCGGCATAATACGGCCAGCTTCCCTGACAGATATTATAGCGTATGTAATGCCAGAACCGGTTATTTCCACTATTCAGATCTGTAATTTCCTGTGCATAGCTCTTGTACGCCGGTGTCGTCAGCTCCTTCTCAAGCTCGATGCTGATCGTCTTCGCAAGCTCCTGACACTGGCTCTGCGTCACGCGCCGTACCGATGATTGAAACAGCGCATAGCTTACCAGAAGCAGCGACAGGCAGAAGCAGACAACAACCATACTGACAATGATTGCAACGATCATCGCCGAGCCCTGCCGGCTTCTCTTATGCAATTGTTCCATCTTCTGCTTCCCCTTCATCCCTGTAATCATCCTTACATGTGCTGCCATGTTTGTCTCTTGTGTCAGTTGCTGAATCCACTTTCTGTGAGCTGTACCGGTTCTGTCCAATCACCCAGCCCTGTGTCACCAATTTCCGAATAACGGATTCTTATGTCATCGCTTTTTGCAAACCAGTTCTTCGTCTCAAGCATAAAACTTGCCGCATCCTTGCTTACCGTATAATAAGCAGATTTCATCAGATTCTCATCTTCATCGTACGCAAGGATATTCACAAGCATCGGCTGTGTGACCGCCACCGTATAATTCACAACCTTCTGTGCGGTTGCACCACTTCCGATCTGCACCGACGTTCCTGCGATATCCGGGACCTCCGCAGCTCTCGCTTCATCCTTCAGGACTCCGCTCCAGACAACCTTGCCGGATTCATCTGCCTCACCGATTGCAACCGCATCGGTCGTCGTTGCATCCTCTTCTAAGATATATCGCCATACCGCAATGTCTGAATTCTCGTATTTGTCGACATGTTCCTCATCCACCGTTGCCTGCACCGCTACATAGGTTGTCGTATCCGGAAGCAAAATGGAAATCGTATCGCCCTTCATTGTGACAACTGCAGGAAGAACAACTGTATTCTTATCATCCAAGGCTGCATTTACCGCATAGCTTGCAGAAACCGGATTCTCCTCTGTGAGGATTCCAGCAAATTCACTATATGGATTCGCATCACAGATACTCTCTCTTCTCACATCCGCAAAGCTTCCTGCATAGTACACATACGCCTTCGCCTTCTTCGGCTGGATATACAACATGCCATATGCACCACCTGCATCCTGCATCTGCACTTCATACAGATCTACATGCTCCTGTATGTCAAATGTATACGCGCGTGTCTTGTAACTTCCGGTAATCTTCTCCTGCGTATCGCCGGACTTTGCAGCCATAGTGTTTTTCTCCTGCTCTGCGTCATTTGCAGTCTTCTGCAAAGACCACTCTGTACCATCATAATACTGAGTCACCCATGTCTCTTCCGCGAGCTGCTCAGCATCCGGTGTCGGAAGCTGCTCAACTACGGAGATTGTCTCCGTTGATTCCGTATCCTGCTTTGCTGCCATATCTGTGGCGTCCGCTATAGCGTTCCCGTCTGATTCTCTCGTGGTCGCACCATTTGCAGAATCTACTGACTCATTCTCTGTTTGTGATGCAGTATTTATATCCTGTACTGCCTGCCCATCCTCAGACATCGTATCTGCAAGTGTCTCTGTCGGACGGAAACTGTACGGATCCATGCCTTCAGGATAGTCTGGTTCTACAAATGTAACTTGATTTTCCAATCCGCGATCCACGAATCCAACCATAATTCCGGTCGTGCCACCTGTTACTGTACCTTTGCTTGTACAGCCTGTGAATGTCGCAGCGTTCCGGAGATATCCGACCAGACCACCTGTATACCATGTTCCTGTAACCGCACCGTAATTATCACACTTGTTAATCGTCAGTGTACCGCCTGTTCCGCCTTCCAGCTTACCAACGATACCGCCAACCGATGCGTTGCCTCCTGTTACATCCACTATCGCATTGTTCTCCATAAGCTCCAATGCAGTTTGTGACTCCGAATGACCGATTATGCCGCCAACTGCTGTATCAACGTTCGTGTCAGGTATATTTACTGTAATCATCCATTTATCTGATGTAGTTGTTTTTTCCGCATTGGTGCCCTTTACAACCGCATCCTTCTTGCTGCATCCTACGATACCACCCGTATAACCGGATCCATTCTTGATGATTGTCTGCGCATCTGCCGCCTTTACCTTGTTATCTGAGGATTCAACGGTTCCATAGTTCGTACCGGCAATTCCGCCAACATTCGCAATCGTACCAACCTGATCCTTCACACTCACAAGTGTTGCCTGTGCACCAATCGTACTTGCTTTTACTGTCGAATTAAATCCATTTGCACCTACGATTCCACCGATATGTGCTCGTACATTCTGATCGCCGGAAGCACCGGTTACCGTACCGGAGAAGGTACATTCTGTAATCTTCGCCGCATCAACATCCCCTGTCTTCGTGGACGCAATGCCATTCACGCCGGCAATACCACCATAGCTTGCAATCGAAGTGCCGTTTCCACCAGTGATCGTCGCATTGGTCACATTACACTTGCTGATTGTTCCCTGATTCTCGCCTGCAATACCTCCCGCAGCTTCCTTCGCTGTCACAGAGCCATAGAAATTGCTTGTCTGAATCTTGTTATTGGATTTCCGGTTTGCACTGATGATACCACCGGCATACCCTGTATCCGCTGTCACGGATGCGTAACTTACAGCCTGATCGATGTACATAAATGTATTCGCATCGTTATAGCCTACGATACCGCCGACGTAAGTACCACCCGTTACTTTTCCAGCACCTGTTGCATTCGCATTTCCAACAGTACCTGTCACATACAGCTGCACTTCACTTGTATTATTCCCTGTTGCAGCACAAACTGCAGTTGCCGCAGCATCTACAGAATCAGCGCCTGCCACAGCCTTGCGCAGTTCCTCCGCTTTGTTATATGCATACTTTTGATCTGTACTATCTGCAAGCAGCGTATAACCGATCGTGCCACCCGTAAATGCACTTCCGGTGATAGTTCCGGCGAAGTCCTTCATATCTGCGGAGGCTTTGATACGGTAGTATTCGAGATTGTCGGTTTTGCTCGTAACTTGTGTTGTATAAAACTTCACAACCGCATTTTTCAAGGCATTCTCACAATTCTCTTTTGTTCCTATTAGGTATATTTGCGTTCCTATTCCAGAATTTACGCTTGTATGTTTCTGAATTGTATTATTGCGACCCGGATTCGATTTGATTTCAATATGACCATACTCTTCCCCATCCGCCTTTACGGTTTGATACGTAGTCGAACTCCAATTATAACCACTATAATCGTAATAAACCTGTAAATTCTCGGATAGTGGTATTTCTATTGACCAATCAAAAATATCATCATCACTTTTATTATCTATCGTTATATATTGCAGATACATGCACTTTTCCGAAACCAATTGCCATGAACTATTGTAGTACCCATCCCGATCATATCTACCAAAATCAAAAGTAACCGTATCATCAAACAACGGAACTTCACGAAGATTTTTTTCAGTTATCGCCATATTTCCCGGAAGAGTTGTTGACTGATTACCATCACCACCTTCATAAAAAAGTGATATATCAGAAATATCAAATGAATACAAATCCTTATATGTTGGAAAATGCATTTGCATAGTCCACGATCCTACTGTTTGATTAGCCGCCAAAGGATCTCCATGATCTGGATAAAATGTAATAATTGTCTGGTTGCCCTTATCTTCTAAGTTATAATCCTTGTATCCATAGAGGTCGCATGTTGTTCCCTTCGGCACACAAATTTCCAAATGCCAATTTTTCATAGCATTGCCACTTTCATTGTGAATGGTAATATAATATTCTTGGTCTGGATAATAAACTCCTCCTTGTTTTTCTGCCATAGTCACATAACACTTACTAGTTGTCTGTCCTGCCGATGTTCCATCTGCATAATTTTTGCCGTCACTTTCCCCCACTTCCGTCGTCTTATTCCCGCTATATCCATTCGTATTAATTATATTTGCGCCAATTACACCACCGACAAAATACTTACCGCTGATGTCCTGTGTGTTCACATATAATTTCTTCGCTGATCCATCTGTGTTCTGCAGCATGTTAATGGATGCATTACATCCGGCAAGTCCACCGATGTAGCTGCCATTCTTCGTATCGCCCTGAATAGACCCAGATGAAACTGCATAATTGGTCACCTCTGCTCCCGCTTCGTTGTAGCCAACTACACCGCCTACATAGTTCTTGCCGGCGATCTGTACCTGATTCTTTATCTGGTTTGCGGCTGTGATTACACCATGATTATAACCGGTAATACCACCGACATAATCTGCCGCATAATCTACCGGGTAAATACCTGTAACCGTTACATTGCCAACCGTATTTACACTTTCGCGGATCGTACCTGTGTTATATCCACTGATACCGCCCGCATACTGCGTTGTTGCATAGACCACGCCTGCGTTATTCCAATTCTCAACAGTCGTTTTGCTTGTCTCATCGCTTACCGTCTGAACCTTCTGTGTTTTCTCGATCACCGTCAGAATATCCGCTTCAGCGGCATTCGCAACACCGGATGCATTCCGTGTCTTTTCCTCATCAATATCTGCGCTCGCACCTGTGATACCACCGACATACGAACAGCCCATCACGTAATTCTCGTTTCTTCCGGCAGCCCCATCCGCATCCTGTCCCGCAAGCGGCTGTGTACCAACATAATATCCGGTAATACCACCGACGTAGCTGTCACCGAATACGTATCCCGTCTGCTGCACATCATCCTGCGATTTCTTCGCGCCACGCACATGTTCGAGCGTACTATAATAACTGTAACCGGCAATTCCACCGACATAATTTCCTACAATTGTATTGCCATAATTTGCAAATGCTTCTCCGTTATTTGCTCCGAGGAACTGCTTTGCATCAACGTCTCCATATACCGGTGTGCTCACACAATCCTTGATTGTGATACAGTTCTGTGCCTCTGTATTGTCCGGATGTTTTGCTCCATAGAGATTCGCACTCAGCCCAACAATTCCGCCAATAAACCTGCATTCTGCTTTTTTTGCATCATCAACCGCATCTGACTGCTTCAGTACAGCATACACAGCACCGTAATTCTCACACTCAGAAAGCATGATGGATGACGTTCTCGCCGCATCTGTCCGAAGCTCGCCCACGATACCGCCGATATACGCCTTACCAGTCACCTTCGCAGCGTTTACGAGCTTGCTCCATTCTACTTTTGTCGCTTTGCCATCTGCTTCCGTGCCCTCCAGCTTACCAACGATGCCGCCGACATAGGAAGAGCCCTTGACATAGCTTGCATTCTCGTCGTTCGGATTCTTGCATACGACTTCCAGATTCTTGAGAACGCCTGTTGCCGTTCCATCCGCGTCAGTACCGCAAACCGTAATTCCTGCAAATGTACCGGCATAATCGCCCGGCGATGTCACCTGCACAGCTTCCAGCTTGAGATTCTGGATCGTTCCGTAATTCGTTGCCACAAGCCCAACCGGCTTCTTCGTATCATCACTCTTGCTGCCTGTCGTATTCTGCTCCCCGTAAGTACTCTCATCCGTCACATCCGCATAAACCCATCCGAGTACATTTGCTGCCTGTGAGATTGTGAGGTTCCGGATTGTGTGCGGATTTCCTACATCATCTTGTCCTCCATCCAGAGAATCCTCTGCGCGAAGCTGTCTCATTGATACAAATGCACTGGCAATCGCTTTCGATTCCTCATCGGAGATATCATCACCGCTGACCTTGATTCCATTTCCCTTCGTATCAAAATACTGTCCGTCTTCCACGAACTTCGCCCAGTCGATATCCTCTGTCAACTGAAAATGACAGGCAATCTTCTTGTCTCTGTCAGTCTCTTTCTGTCCGTAATGCGCATTGCTCAGGCGAAGCTCATCGGTTGTTCCCTTCGTATTCGCTGTCAGATCTGTAATATAACGCATGTTGTACAGATGTCTGGCATTCGCGATTGAATAATTGTAATTTACAACCTTTTTTCCCTCATCGGTATTGTGGTTTTCATCCGCAAAATATACATAAGAATGATTACTGTCTGTCTCAACCGATGCCGCATACTGTGTACCTGAAGCCTTGACGGAACACTTAATATACGTTGCATCCAGTCCGAACCGATGGAAGGAATATGTAGTCTTGAACTTGAAATTCGAGTTCTTGATCTGTTCTGCCTTATCTGCATCCTTCAATGTATGAAGATTTAACGCATAACTCTTCGCAGTTGCCTGCAGATCTGCCGCATCTAAAATCACACGGATTGTTCCGTCTGATTCAATCCATGAAAGTACCGGGAATTCCCCGATGTCCTGTGTTACCCATGCACCATCCTGCTTGATATACCGTGTAAATGAGTAAGTCGGGACATCATTATAATGATTACTGCTGATCATATTCTTCACTGCCGCCTCGTTCTTGATATCCGATCCACGCAGTGTGAATTTTAAGACCGGCACACCATTTGCCTTATTTTCACTGTCGCAGAAATCAGGATCCAGATCGTAGACTGTAACTTCATAGTTTAACTTCTGGGCAGCATTCACCATATTCTCAGGACGGATTGTAAGATTCAAGGTATCCTCATTGTGAAGTTCAACCTTGATCTTCGGCTTCACCTTCTCGGTCGTAAGTGCCTTCGACAGCGTGTCTACGCCATAATATCCAAGCATACGATCCTTCCGGTAAGACTCGTATCGGGAAGAAATATTCACTTGACCACGGAGATTGTTATCCGAACCGGAATAAACAAACGACTCCTCGTCATTGTCATTTGCCTTTCCACAATAAAGGACAGAAAATACCTGTCCATCCTCTAAGGAAAACTCGACGCAGATCGCGTCATTTAAAATGGATGTATCATACAGATAACTTTCTAATAATTGATATACGATTGGTGCTGTCGGGCTTGTCGTAGTTTTCCCCGCCGCATACAGGCTGTAATCGCCTTTATTTGCACACACAGAAACAAGCGTACCCTTGTCTTTGGTTACCCAGACACTATCCTTCGTGTACGCCTTTCCTTCTTCGTAATATATGGAATCCAGATTTACTATCTCTGGATTTAAGCTCTCCGTCTGCTTTGCAAAATCACCTAAGGTTCCATTCGCATTATATTCCGACAACTGATTCTGTGCCGACAAGAACATGGTCTCTGCATATTCGTTCGCCTGATTGAAGTCCGACCAGTCCTGCCACGCGAGAAGTCCCATGACTGATATTGTGAGCAATATCGACAGCAACATCATCGTCACGATCATCTCTACAAGCGTGAAACCCCGATTGGATCCGCATCGTCTCTCTTGTGTCGATCTCATATTTATCACCTACTGTATAAAACTATTCGCTTTATTATACAAATATATCAAAAAAAAGGCAAACTTTATCCAGTGATTTTTTTTGCATATTTTTGCGATTTTGGTGAAAATTGTGTGATCCCTTACATAAAAAGCTCCAGTATGTACACAATCGCACACGAAACAAGCGACACCACGAACATACTTGTCCTGCGCCATGCAAGGATCAATGCCACGGCAAACCCGATGCCTGCTGCCACCATACTGTTGCTCGCCGTGAGGATCGCCGGAAATGTCATAACCGCGAGCGTCACATACGGCACATAGAATAAAAACGACCGCACCGTCTTGTTCTTGATTTCTTTCTTGATCAATGTGAGTGGCAGAACACGGATCAGATACGTGACTGCTGCCATCACAAGGATATACAGATAAATATTATGCTTCATGGTCTGCCTCCTCTTCTTCCTTCTCCTCATCCGGAAGCGGGAACAGCACGGCTGCCACACCGGAGATCACAACAGTCAGAATAATCACCTTCATACCGGAAGAAATATTCTTAATTACCGGTATCTTCGTGAAAAGGAAGCTCGCCGCCATCGCAATGATCACAAGTCCGCGGATCACCTTATTGTCTCTCGCTGGCGGGATAATGATTGCTAAGAACATACCATATAGCGCTACCGAAAGCGCACTAACCACACCGCCCGGCAATACGTTACCGAGCACCACACCGAGGCAGGTGCCAATCGTCCATGCCGGAATCGCAATCGACATCGCACCATACATATAGCACGGATTCAATTTACCTTTTCTCGCAACCGAGATACCGAAGATCTCATCGGTCACACCAAATCCAATAAAAAAGCGGTGTATGATTGAAAACTTCGGATCAAGCTTCTGTGTCAGTGCACACGACATCAGCATATATCGTAAGTTTATGACGAGCTGCATCAGTGCAAGCTCTGCATATCCTACGCCGCCGGCAATGGCTGTGATCGCCGCAAATTCTCCCGCCGATGTCGTATTCGTCAAGCTCATAATTGTAGCCGGAAGTACATGCACCCCCGCATTTCGCGCCGCAATCCCAAGTGTAAATGCGACCGCAAGATATCCAAGTGCGATTGGAATCGCATCCCGCATTCCATCGCAGTAATTTTTTCGATTTATATTTTCTGCTCCACTCATTTTATCTCATCCATCACTTCTTCTAAAGTTCCGTGGTCTGTCCGCACACGGATATGGCAGGCACTCGCATAGACGGGTCCCCGCTCTTTCATCATCGCCTGGATCTTCGCATACGGATCGTCGCACTGCAACAGCGGACGGTTCGTGCAATGCTTTACCCGCGCATAGGTCGTATCTGCATCTGCCATCAGGTAATATACTGTTCCGACTTCTTTCAATAGATCACTATTCTCCTTGCGAAGCGGCAGTCCACCGCCCGTCGCGATCACGCAATGTGTCTTCTCCCGAAGTTTCCGGATGACATCCGTCTCCAAAGCGCGGAAATATGCCTCTCCCTTCTTCTCGAAGATGTCCGGAATCGTCATTTCCTCCTGTGCCTCTATATAAAGGTCGGTATCAATAAATTCATATCCAAGTTTCTTGGCAAGTGCCTTTCCAACGGTTGTCTTCCCGGCACCCATATAACCGATCAGGACAATATTATCGCCGCGTTTCTTCCCATAGATCGCATCCTGCAGCGCCAGATACACTTTATCGGTCAGCGTCTCAGACACGGTCAGATTATTCCACAGTTCATATGCAAGAATGCCCTGATAGAGTAACATTTTCAAGCCATTTACCGCGGGCACACCAAGCTTCTCCATCTCCTTTAAGAATGGCGTCTGTGCCGGATTGTAGATCAGATCCACACCTGCCTTCGCCATCGCATAGAACGCATCGCCAAAATCAAACGGCATTCCGTCGCCCTCATGCAGTCCGACCGAAGTACACTGGATCATCAGGTATTTTCCATCCGGAATACTCTTATAATCCTCCGAAGCCACCGCCTGCACCACCGTCTTCCCTGCAAATGCATTCATATCATCCGCAATCGCCTGTGCCCGCGCATATGTCCGGTTTACGATATACACCTGCTTTGCACCATAGCTGACACACATATACGCAACCGCACGCGCAGCACCGCCTGCGCCAAGCATGATAACCGTCTCATCCTTTAACGCAATTCCTTCTGTCTCTAATGCTTTCGCCAGTCCCGGCATATCCGTGTTGTAGCCCTTATAGCCACCTTCCACACGAACCAGCGTGTTGACTGCACCGATCGTCTTCGCGGCTACATCGACATCCACAAGACTCTCCATCACATGCTGTTTATGCGGCACGGTAATATTCAGTCCAAGCACACCTTCATCATACGCAAGCTTCACACAATGAGAAAGCTCCTCGTCCTCCACACAGAATGGCACATATCGTTCTGACAGTCCAAGCGCATCACTGAGTGTATCATGAATCACCGGTGACAATGTATGTTTGATTGGGTTGCCGAAGATTCCAAGCAATTGTTCCGCTTTCACATCTTCGTATCCCTGTATCGCATATTTCATGATTTCCATATCATTTTTCCTCTGCTTCATCTATAATTGTCTATAAACAGACACATTCTTCAATATCTGTCTCTTATACACATCTGACGCTGCCGACGATCTACTCTGTGTAGA
>ERZ1026868.586-NODE-586-length-22117-cov-5.311395_pt1 | contig 22117 bp, 20 predicted proteins | sample MGYA00380164_ERZ1026868 | MGnify/ENA primary metagenome ERZ1026868 (study PRJEB33269, sample SAMEA4719800) | human gut metagenome | biome: human-associated habitat; feature: organic feature; material: feces | place: Cameroon | collected 2013-10 ... | reverse complement strand
CCAAAGTGCCTACCGAAAAAAAGAAAGTAGGCACTAAGTGAACAAAGGTAGACCAAAGTGCCTACCGAAAAAAAGAAAGTAGGCACTAAGCCAACAAAGGTAGACCAAAGTGCCTACCGAAAAAAAGAAAGTAGGCACTAAGCCAACAAAAGTTGACATTGATGCCTACAAGCAAAAAAATGAATTATTTTATAAAAAGTAAAAATGAATAAGGTTGTCTACATAGTTTAAGTCAAGTGGATTTTCCTTGGTTTCACAGGTTATAATGAGCTGCTGGGTAGGTATAATCCCATTTTTAATAAAATGCTGTAACTTAGAAGCATTATCTTTTAGATAAGTTTCCTTGTCCAACAGTCCAAGATGTTCCCAGTAATAAAACCTCCCTGTTTTTGGATGCATGATTGTAAAATCCGGATAATAGATAATGCCATCTAAAGGCAAAGGACATTCATAGCGAAAAGGAATTTGATATTGAACCAAAAGAGACACAATTAGAGCTTCTGATTTTGAGCGGACATAGATGCCGGCATTTGTTTTATAGATGAGATGTTCATGATAATTAGGATTGCTTTCAAAAGGTGCTTCCATCCATTGACGTGCGGTGGTTGAAACTGGCATGATATAGGGCGATAGCAAAGATGGAAATTGCGAATTAGAATATAATAGTTTTTCACTTTGGCAGGTGAGGTTGCGTTGATATTCTATATAAGGCGATAGGGCTTTCTTTTCTGCAAGGAGGTCCTTTTGTAAAGCAAGAAGATATTTTTTATAAGATAATTGCTGTATCAGAGTAGCGTCTTTGGAAGAAAGATAGGTTCGAACTTTATCACAACTTAAATAATATTTGGGATGTCCTTTATAAAAACCACATATCAGCCTTCCGGGTGGTAAATGCGGCAGCTCTCTTTCTATCTCGGTCAATTTGGCTGTAATGTAGTCATAGCGGTTTTGGAGTCCTTGAAATATCATATAAAAATACCTCCTTAAAATTGAAAATAGGTTGGTTAAAACTTATAAATGGGTACACGACAAAAAGGAAAATCATGAAATACAGTAGAGTAAAGTATAAGAAAAGGCGCCGTTAGGCGGATCGAGTATAATAGAAAATAAAAAACAATTTTATTTATTATAACCGACATACAGAAAATCCGCAATCAAATTAAAAGAAAATTTATTGAAGATTGTATACATTTCCGGAGGGATTGCGGTTTTATTCCTGCTGTTGTATGATAAATGCGAGGAGTTTGGAAAATGGACGAAAGAATAAAAATTGATGACAGATTAGCTTCTTTTTATGATAAATTGTATGCGGACGATTCCACGGTGGAAGCATGTAAGGGCAGGGTGGCAGAAGCCCTCGCGGAGATGGCGGACAGCCTGCGGCTCGGAAGAATGGAGCTGACGCTGGATTCACCGGTGTCTGCATTAAGACCTTCGGGCGCATATCAAACGAACGTTCTTTATGACAGAAAAGACGTCATAGTTTGCGAGGAATGCTTTTTACGGGTGTACCCGGTTTCGGACGGAGGACAGGTGCGGTGCAAGTGGTATCCGTACGGCGAGGCGCCTTTTTCGGAAGAAGAACAGAAAGTACTGCATATGATTTCCAAGGAAATATTCCAGCAGTTCAGCCGTGCTATCTTGCAGAATTTACTGGCACATGTGATGCAGACGGATATGGCAACCGGCGTAGCCAATCAGGCGGCGTTTATGGGGTATGCGGCAAAATTGTTTGCACAGAGAAAACTGGATGGATATGCCATTCTTTTCTTTAATATTCATAATTTTAAATATGTAAATAAGGTGTTTCCCTATGACGAAGGCGATAAGGTGTTGAAAAAATATGCCTGTGAGGTAAATAGCTATTGTCAGGAAGAGGAAAAGCTTGCCCGCCTTGGGGGCGATAATTTCGTAATGCTGGTAAAAATGGAACGCCTGCCGGAAATGCTTGAAAAGCTGCAGAATGTAAGGCTGTTCCATGAAACACCCCGCAAATCCAAGAATTTTGTATTTGGGGCAACCATCGGTTACAGTGAATTAAACGGTATTACCAGACCGCAGGATGTGATGGCAAGAGCCAGCATTGCTTATCAGGCAGCCCGGCTAAAGGGTACGGGTGTTGCCGTGAAATTTTCCGACGACATCCAGAAAATCATGATGCAGAACCAGAGCATTATTGCAAACTTCATGGCGGCGCTGGAAGAAAGAGAATTTCAGGTGTATTACCAGCCTAAGGTCAACATTAAAAATCAGACAATCTGCGGTGCGGAGGCCCTGGTCAGATGGCAGAGGGACGGAAAACTGATATCTCCCATGCAGTTTATACCGCAGCTGGAAAGGGAAGGCAGTATTATCAAACTGGATTATTATATGCTGGAAGAGGTCTGTCGTTTCCTGAGAAAATGGATGGACGAAGGACATGCTCCCATCTGTATTTCCGTCAACTTTTCCAGAAAGCATCTGGATGAGGACGATATGGTGGAGCATATTGTTTCGATTTTGGACGAGCATGGCATTGCCCATCAGTACATAGAAATTGAACTGACGGAGAGTGAAGATTTCCAGAATTACGAAATTATGACGAACATCGTCAACGAGCTTTCCGAAGCGGGAATCGGTACTTCCATGGACGACTTCGGAACTGGATTTTCTTCCCTGAACATGATAAAGAAGCTGGATTTGAAGGTGATTAAAATTGACAGATCCTTTATTCCGTTGGAAACGGATTATTCCGGCAAAGACAAGGACATGATTATGTTCTGCAACATTGTGACCCTTTTGCGTGAGCTGGGCAAAAAGACCATTGCGGAGGGTGTGGAAACACAGCAGCAGCTTCGGTATCTGGAAAATGCAGGCTGCGATATCGTACAGGGATATGTATTTGACAAGCCGCTTTGTGAAGCGGATTTTCGGATGAGACTGGAAAACGGCTACGGGAGCTGCTGAAAAGCAGTTATGAAAAGAGCGGCAACACCGGAACGAAATGCAAAACAGAAAAGAACCTGAGCAGAAAAGTAACTGTTTTGAAACTATGAAATCATGGAAAGATTAAAATGAAGAACGAGAAAAAGAAATTACTTATTTATATAGCGGGCGGCTGCGGAGCGCTGGCGCTGGGACTGGGAATTGTGGCGTACCGGCATCCGCATGTGGCAGCAGCCAACGGCGCAGTGGTATCGGCAGCCGGAAAGGACATGGAGCCGGTAGCAGACAGCACGGCAACGGAGACAACAGTCTCCGGCAACGACACTGCCACAATTTCCGGCAACGATGCAGCCACAGTCTCCGGCAACGACACTGCCACAGTTTCCGGCAACGATGCGGCCACAGTCTCCGGCAATGATGCAGTGACGGGCGCGGCGGCATTTTCCACCCGGGCTCTGGAGGAGGGCATGACGCTTAATGACCTCCCGGCGCTGACCATTGCGTCCGGCGTTTCCTTTGCCGAGGTGCAGGACCCGGAAGCCATCAGCTTTGCCGTAGCGCCGGATGAAGAAGAGTCGGAATATGCAAACCTGGCGCTTGCCCAGGTTACCGATTATGTGAATGTGCGCAGCCTGCCCAGCACGGACGGCGAGATTGTGGGAAAGATTTATAACGGTTCCGTGGCTCAGGTGCTGGCAACGGCAGGGGACAATGACGACTGGTTCCAGATTATTTCCGGCGATGTGGAGGGCTTTATCAAAGCGGAATATTTCTTATACGGCGAAGAAGCGGAGGCGGTGATTGACCAGTATGTAACGTATTATGCGACGGTACTGGCGGACCGTCTGAATGTAAGAGAAGAGCAGTCCGCGGATAGCAGGCGGATTGGTTACATAGACAACGGCGAGAATGTCAAAGTGGTGGAAGATTGCGGAGACTGGCTGAAGGTGCAGTACACGGACAGCAAACAGGGTTATGTTTCGGTGGAATACGTTTCCGTGCATGAAGAATTTGTGTATGCCAAATCCATAGAGGAGGAACGCCGGGAAGAAGCGGAACGGCAGGCGCTGGCGGCGAGAGCGCAGGAAGCGGAGCAGAGCACCCCGGAGGTGATTGGCGACATTACCTTCCCGACCAACCAGTATACTTCCAATGAGGAGCTGCGCACAGCCATTGTGGACTATGCGATGCAGTATCTGGGCAATAAATATGTGCACGGCGGCAGAAGCCTGGCAGGCGGAACGGACTGTTCCGGTTTTACCAGCTATATCTATAAAGACTTCGGCTATTCCCTAAGCCGTACTCCCGGTGGGCAGTATTCCACCAATGGCAGAAGCATTGGCTACGACGAAATCCAGCCGGGCGATATTATCTGCTACGGCAAAAGCAAATGTACGCATGTGGGACTTTATATCGGTGACGGACAGATTATCCATTCCGCCAATTCCAGAAAAGGAGTCATTATCAGCGCAGCGGACTACGACAACATATTGGCAATTAAAAATGTAATCGATTAAAAAAGAGCCTTTGGAAATTTTCCAAGGGCTCTTTTATCATTAGCATCCGAAACAGTTACGGATAAGGTTAAGCAGATTGCAGTTATTGAAAAACTTGAAACACATACTATTTACCTCCTTTTCAGATTTTGTGCCCGGCGGTTCTGCGTTGCAGAAGATGGTATCTATGGATTAGTTTGTCCGGCGTCTGACGTGTTGCCTTGTAGTACGCCTTGCCTGAGCACAAATGAATTGTAACAATTTTGTAACAATTACGCAATGGGAGATGAATGGTAAAAATGGGGATCGCTTCCAATCCTTTATTCCAAATCAAAAGCACCGGTGTACAACTGGTAATAGGTACCCTTTTCGGCAATCAGTTTTTCATGGCTGCCGCGTTCAATGATGCGTCCGTGGTCAAGTACCATAATCACATCGGAGTTCTGGACGGTGGAAAGTCTGTGGGCAATGACAAATACCGTACGTCCCTGCATCAGCTTATCCATACCGTTCTGTACAAGAGCTTCCGTTCGGGTATCGATGGAAGAGGTTGCTTCGTCCAGAATCATGACCGGCGGATTGGAAACAGCCGCTCTGGCAATGGAAATAAGCTGGCGCTGTCCCTGGGAAAGACCACTGCCGTCACCCTTTAAGACGGTGTTGTAGCCGTCCGGCAGCATGCGGATAAAGCTGTCGGCATTGGCAAGCTTTGCGGCAGCAATGCATTCTTCATCCGTGGCATTGGGATTGGAGTATCGTAAGTTTTCCATAATCGTGCCGGTAAAAAGGTTGACGTCCTGCAGCACCATGCCGAGGGAACGGCGCAGGTCCGCTTTTTTGATTTTGTTGATGTTGATGCCGTCGTAACGGATTTTACCGTCGGCAATGTCATAAAAACGGTTAATCAGGTTGGTAATGGTGGTTTTGCCCGCACCGGTGGAGCCGACAAAGGCGACTTTTTCGCCGGGGTTCGCATACAGGGTAATGTCGTGCAGAATTTCCTTGTCGGGATTGTAACCGAAGTCCACATGGTCCAGTACGATTTCACCCCGCAGGCGGGTGTAGGTAACGGTGCCGTCGTGGTGGGGATGCTTCCATGCCCAGACACCGGTGTGACGGTCGGTTTCGGTAAGGGAACCATCTTCGCCTTCCACGGCATTTACCAGGGTAACATAACCTTCATCGGTTTCGGGCGCCTCGTCCATGAAAGCGAAAATACGGGAAGCACCGGCAAGAGCCGTGACAATGGAGTTATACTGGTTGGAAATCTGGGAAATCGGCTGGGTAAAGTTTCTCGACAGCGTCAGGAACGAAGCAATCATACCGACGGTCATGGTGTGGAAGCCGGTCAGCCCTAAATTGGGAACCTTGGCAATGGCAAGGTAAGCGCCCAAAACGGCAACGATAACATACTGGATGTAACCGAGAGCGTTCATAAGAGGCATCATGGCGCCGCCGTGACCGTTTGCCTTGGCGGAATTTTCTTCCCACAGTTTATTGCGGCGGACCATTTCCTCACGGGCTTTTCCTTCGTGGCAGAAGACCTTGATTACCTTCTGGCCGTTAATCATTTCTTCGATGTAGCCGTCCAGATCAGCCAGTGTTTTCTGCTGCGCCATAAAGTAGCGGCCGCTTTTCTTCATAATAATACCGGCAAACTGCATAACGAGGAAAAGCACCACAAGCACCACGATTGTCAGCCAGATGCTGATGTTCAGCATGCAGACGAACACAGCGGTAATGGTAAAGGCGGAAGAAATGAGCTGCGCCATGGACTGGGCAATCATCTGCCGTAAGGCATCCGTATCGTTGGTGTAAAGACTCATGATGTCACCGTGGGTGTGGGAGTCAAAATAACGGATGGGCAGCTTCTGCATTTTTTCAAACATCTCATCACGGATGGTTTTTAAGGTGCCCTGGGCTGCGGTTACCATCTGTCTGTTATAGAGATAAGTGGATAATGCGCCCACCAGATAAATCACCGCCATGACAGCCAGCGCCTTGATAAGTCCGGAATAATCGGGAGCTCCGGCGGAAGCTAACAGCGGCGTGATGTAATCGTCAATCAGGGACTGCAGAAACATGGAGGAGGCAGCGCCCGCCAATGCGGAAAGAAGAATGCAGACGGTAACTAAAATCAGGGTGCCCTTGTATGCCTTCAGGTAGGAAAGCAGTCTTTTTAAGGTTTTCATATCTAACTTCTGCCGGGGGCGTTTTCCGAAATCGGGTTCTTTGCCGGGCATGGTTTTTGTTTCGTTTTTTTCGTTAGGCATTTTCACTCTCTCCTTTCTGCTGGGATGCAAATACTTCGCGGTAAATGCCGCAGGTCTTTAACAGTTCGTCATGGGTGCCGACGGCGCCTACTTTTCCGTCATCCAGGACAATAATCTTATCCGCATTCTGTACGGAACTGATTCGCTGTGCAATAATAATCTTCGTGGTTTCCGGCAGATATTCCTTGAGTGCCTTCTGGATCAGGGCATCGGTGCGGGTATCCACGGCGCTGGTGGAGTCGTCTAAAATCAGCACCCTGGGTTTCTTAAGCAGTGCCCGGGCAATACAGAGACGCTGCTTCTGACCGCCGGAAACATTGGTGCCGCCCTGTTCAATATAGGTTTCGTAACCCTTCGGCATGGCATTGATAAATTCATCCGCACAGGCAAGACGGCAGGCTTCTTTTATTTCCTCGTCGGTGGCTTTTTCATCGCCCCAGCGCAGGTTTTCCGCAATGGTGCCGGAAAACAGTTCATTTTTCTGAAGTACCATGGCAACGGCGTTGCGCAGGGTATCCAGGTCGTATTTCCGCACGTCCACACCGCCTAACGTCAGGCTGCCGGAGGTAACGTCGTAGAGTCTCGGAATGAGCTGTACCAGGGAAGACTTGGAGGAGCCGGTACCGCCGATGATACCCAGGGTTTCACCGGAAGCAATGTGCAGGTTGATGTTGCTTAACACCTTTTTATCGGCTTTGGAGGCGTAAACAAATTCTACATTGTTGTAGTTGATTTCGCCGTCAGCCACATGCATAACCGGATTTTCCGGATTGGCAATATCCGTTTTTTCCTGCAGGATTTCCGCAATTCGTCCGGCGGAGGAGCTGGCAATGGTAATCATGGCAAATACCATGGAAAGCATCATTAGACTGGACAAAATCTGAATGGAATAGGTGATGAGCGCGGTCAGATCGCCGGTGGTCAAGCCCAGAGCAGCGTTGTTTCCGCTGGCAACAATGGCCTTTGCCCCAATCCAGGAGGTTAAAATCATGCAGGTATACATGCAGATCTGCATCAGGGGAGAGTTTAAGGCAAGCATCTGCTCCGCCTTGGCAAAGCCCTTGTAAATATCCTGGGAAATTTTCTTGAATTTACTGATTTCAAGGTCTTCCCGGTTGCAGGATTTTACCACGCGGATGCCGCGGAGGTCTTCCTGCACCACGTTGTTTAAGTCGTCATAGGTATGGAAAACCTTTTCAAAAACAGGATGCACCTTGCGGACAATCAGGGCAAGCAGAATGCCCAGTACCGGTACTATCGCCAGGAAAATAAAGGAAATCTGACGGTTGATGCGGAAGGAAACAATCATGGAAACAATGAGCATAACGGGCCCGCGGACCGCTAATTTGATTAACATCTGGTAGGCATTCTGCACGTTGGTTACATCCGTGGTCAGACGGGTAACGATGGATGCCGTGGAAAAACGGTCGATGTTGGAAAAAGCAAAGGTCTGCATGTTGTCGTACATATCCTGGCGTAGGTTGGCGGAAAAACCGGTGGCCGCTTTTGCTGCGGTGTAAGCGGAAAGCATACCGGTGGCAAGCTGCAGCAGGGCAAAAACAAGCAGCAGAATACCGAACTTCCAGACCATGGACATATTGCTTTTTTCAATACCGCTGTCGATTAAATTAGACATACACAGAGGAATTACAATTTCAAAAATAACCTCTATGCCGGAAAAAAAGATGGCAGCAAAAGAGCTTTTTCTGTATTCTCTTAAGCTTCCTGCTAATGTTTTTAACATGGGGTATCCTCCTTTTCGATATTTAAGTTTTCATAAATGGTTTGTAATAAAAAAGTAAGCTCTTTCACCTGTTCTTCGGATAAGGAAGCAAACAGTTTTTTGTCCTGCCTGCGGATGATTTCCTTCATTTCCTTGTCAACCCGAACGGCTTTTTCCGTAAGCACCACCACCTTGTTGCGCTTGTCCGCGGAGTCCGGGTGAAAGGTAATAAATCCGTTCTGCTCTAAACGGGACACGATGCCAACAACCGTGGGATGGGCTACGGAAAGAAATTCTTCGATTTCCTTCTGAGTGGCTTCTCCGTCGTGGTCGGATAAAAAGCAGAGGACCCGGGACTGTGTCATGGTAAGGCCGTGCGCCTTTAGATCGGCATCGGCTTTGGCATGTAACTTGTCTGTGATCAATTTAAAATAAACTCCGGTTTCCAGTTGCTGCATGGGAAACTCCTTTCTTTGCCTAAACAATTTCTTTATAAATAAAAATCTGTAGCACACTACATAAATATATGTAGCACGCTACAGATTATAGTAAAAGGAATTTAAATTGTCAACGAGTTTACAAAATTTTTAGATTTGTTTATTTTGGCAGTACGAAATCACCGAAGATTTCCGTGCTCCATTCCTTCAGCTTGTCCGCTTTTAAGCTGACACCGCCGTATCCGCGGATACCGTGTGCGTCGGCAAGCTCCTGCGTATAGTCCTCTAAAAGATAAATGTGGTCGAAACGCACGGGACCGCTCTTGTACTGGCATACCAGAGGGATGACGCCGGACTTTTCCTCATCGATGGTAACACCGCCTGCGGTTGCCTCAAAGGTCACCCATGCCATGCCCTCTAACATACTGATGGCATCCTTCTGGGTGGAAACATAGTTGCCGAGGGAGTAGTAGCAGAGGGCTTTGTTGCCGTTATCCGCTTCCACCCATTCAATGGGCTGCACCACATGGGGATGGGTTCCGATGATGATATCGGCGCCCGCCTCTGTCATCTGCCGGGCAAATTCCTTCTGATAGGAAGAAGGCGTGGTGACATATTCCGTACCCCAGTGAGGGAACACCAGAACCACATCGGCAAGTGCGTCCGCCTTTTCAATATCGGCAATCACCTGCGGATTTAAGGTGGTAAAGTCAATCACATTGGTCCGCTCATCATAAGCACAGAGCATATTCAGGTGCCCTTCTATGGAAGAAGGCAGAATCTCCGCATTGGGTCCGTAGGTATAATTGAGGATGGCAAAGGTGACGCCGTCTATGGTAAGAAGCGGAATTTCCTCGGCTTCGGACGGGTCGTCAAAAATGCCCACCATCAGTACCTCCGGGTGTGTTTTCCAGAAAGCAATGCAGGAGAGCAGACCGGCAATGCCCTGGTCGGCGGAATGGTTGGAAGCATGCAGCACTACGTTAAAGCCTGCAGCAGCGATGGCATCCCCCACCTCTGTGGGAGAGTTGAACCGGGGATAGCCGGAAAAGCCCCGCTCGTTGCCGCCTAAAATGGTCTCCTGATTAATGACCTTGATATCCGCAGCCGCCAGAAAATCCGCAATGTCCGCATAGAGCATGGAATAATCGTAGCTGCCGTCCGCCTGTTTGCCGGAGGCGACAATGCCCATGTGCATGAGGTTATCGCCCACTGCCATCAGCGTGATTTCTTTGGAAATAGGTTTGTCCATTTCCGGCATGACCTCCGGAAGAATGTTCTTAGCCAGAGGAGAAAAATCCTGTGCCAGGTAAAGTCCTAAATTGCCGGGCATCTCCGCTGCGGCAGCCGTGTCAGCCGAACCGACATCCGTATCGCAGGCAGCTTCAGTACCGGCAGAAGTGTCTGCCGGTGCCGCCGCGGGCTGCGCATCGTCCGCCGTGATGCTGGCGGTCAGAAATAATGTAATTGGCAGAATAATGCAAATAAGTATGTTTTTTAAGGTTTTCATGGCATGATTATAGCATAGATTGGAATGGATGTCTAAAGAAAACGGTTGCGGAAAGCATCAGACACAAAAATTGTTTGCCCGGGACTGCATCCTGTGCCATAATAAAAAAAGGGGGTAAGCATATGCAGATAGAATACCTGAAAATTTGTCGTTTCAAATCCATAATCTGTCTGGAAATTGAGGATATTTCCCAGGCGCTTATTTTGGTGGGACAGAACAGCACCGGCAAAACCACGGTCTTGGATGCCATCCGGGCAGTGGGCGGTGATTACCGGATTGTACCGGAGGATTTTGATGAGTCCGGCGCCAACATAGAGATTACAGTAAGGCTGTCCCTTTGTGAGGAAGACTTAAAAAGGCTGCAGAAGAGGGGAAAAGTCAGCAGTTACCGGAGATGGGATTCTTTTCTTGCCGATGTAAAGAAAAAGCTGCCTTCCTTTGACGGAGAAACGCTTACATTTACCTACATTGTAAACCGGGACAGCAGGCAACGCTTTGATGACGGCTTTAAGAAAAACAATCCGTACATCCGGGATGTTTTTCCTACCATTTATTATATTGATGCGGAGCGCAACCCGGAGCAGTTCCAGAATGACATGCTGTATCTGCAGGAGGACGCAGAATTAAAAAGCATCCGGGAAAACAGGTGCCTTTTTAACGGAGCCAAAGCCTGTACCCACTGCTTTTCCTGTATCGGTCTTATCAATCAGAAGAAACCGGAGGAACTGACGGCACTGGAAACCTTCCGGCTTCTTAATTACAAACTGTATCAGCGGAACTTAAACACCTTTGCCGGAAAAGTCAACGAAGCCTATGCGGCGAACGGCGGACAGGACACTATTTTCTTTTCCATGAACCACAATACGGATGCCATGCTTACCGTGACAACGGAATTCAGCAGCGGGCAGGAGGGAACAAGACGGCCCATTGAACGGCTGGGAAAGGGTATGCGCAGTATTTACATGCTGTCCGTTTTGGAGGCGTATGCGGAGGATGAAAATGCGGAGGACTGCATCCTCATGATGGAAGATCCGGAAATTTTCCTGCATCCGTCCATGCAGAAGACCACCGGGGATATTCTGTACCGGCTGTCGAAAAAGCATCAGGTGATTTTTTCCACCCATTCCCCCAATCTGCTGCCGAATTTCAGCATCCGACAGATACGTCAGATGGTTTTGGACAAAGACGGCATGCCTGCCGTGCGAAAAGACACTGACATCAGCGCCATTTTGAATGACCTCGGCTATACGGCGGGGGACCTGATGAACGTGGATTTCGTATTTATCGTAGAGGGACGGCAGGATAAGACGAGACTTCCTATCCTATTAAAGAAGTACTATTCGGAAATTTATGACAAGGACGGCAGACTTTCCCGGACAGCTATCATCACCACCAACAGCTGTACCAACATCAAGACCTATGCCAATTTAAAATACATGAACCAGGTTTACATAAAGGATCACTTCCTTATGATAAGGGACGGCGACGGCAAAAATGCGGAAGATCTCCGCAGAGGCTTATGCAAATATTATGAGGAGCAGAACGCGCGGGATGTGGACAGACTGCCCCGTGTGAAGCCCGAAAATGTACTGGTGTTAAAATATTATTCGTTTGAAAATTATTTTCTGAACCCGGAAATCATGTGCCGGATAGGAGTTTTGAAAAGTCCGGAACAGTTTTATAAAATTTTTCTTTCCAAATGGAAGGAATATCTGTATAAATTAAAAAGCGGCAGGCATCTTACCGCTGTGTTAGGCAGGGATTTTAACACAACGGAGGACGTGAAGGCTCACATGGAAGAAATCAAAATTTACATGAGAGGCCACAATCTGTTTGACATTTTTTACGGCCGTTACCGTAAGGAGGAAAACGAACTTCTGACCCGCTACGTGGAGCTTGCCGACAGAGAAGAATTTGCGGACATCCTGCAGGCAATCGACCATTTTATGTATTTTGAGAGCAGGAAAAAGGAGTAAAGGGCACAGCTGTTTACAGAGGCCCGGGAGGAAAAGGAGAGCAGTATGTTACCGGAGAAATTTTTAGAGAGAATGCAGAATATGTTGGGGGAGGAATACCCGGCTTTTTTAGAGAGCCTTTCCAGCAAACGTTACCGGGCGCTGCGGCTTAATCCGCTGAAAACCAGGATACAGGAAGGAAAAGAAAAACTACCGTTTGCCCTAAGTCCGGTTCCCTGGACAAAAAACGGTTTTTATTACGAAGAGGAGGAGCAGCCGGGAAAGCACCCTTACCATGAGGCGGGCTTGTACTACATTCAGGAACCGTCCGCCATGGCGCCGGTACCGTGCCTGATGGAGGAACGCGCTTCCGTGGCAGCGATACCGGAGCGGCAGGAGGAGCCTGCAACGCCCGGACGCGTTCTGGATTTGTGTGCGGCGCCGGGCGGCAAATCCACCCAGATTGCCGAATATATGCGGGGACACGGCATGCTCATTACCAATGAAATTAATCCACAGAGGGCTAAGATATTATCGGAAAATATAGAGCGCATGGGCATTTCCAATGCCATTGTCTTAAATGAAACCCCGGAAAGCCTGAGCAAAAGGTTTATCGCTTTTTTTGACCGTATTTTAGTGGACGCGCCCTGCTCCGGGGAAGGAATGTTCCGCAAAAACGACAATGCCGGAGAAGAGTGGAGTGAGGAAAATGTGGCGCTCTGCGCCGAAAGACAGGACGGTATTTTGGATTGTGCGGCAACGATGTTAAAACCCGGCGGCAGACTGGTTTATTCCACCTGTACCTTTGCACCCGCTGAGGACGAAGGCTCCGTCAGCCGCTTTCTGGAAACACATCCTGATTTTTGCCTGGAAAAAGAAGAAAGGCTGATGCCGCATAAGATCAAAGGAGAAGGGCACTTTTTAGCCGTCCTGCACCGCGAGGGCGGACTGCTTAGCAGTGCGGCAACTGCCGGAACGGAGAAGTCCCTTACCCTGAAGGACTGCAGGGAGTTTCTGGACTTTGCAAAGGAAGCCCTGACGATACCGGCAGAAGAACTGACAGAAGGAAAAATTCTTTTGCGCTTCGGAGAACAGCTGTACCTGGCACCGGCAGAGACACCGTCCTTGAGGGGGCTTAAGGTACTGCGTCCGGGACTGCATCTGGGAACGGTGAAAAAGAACCGGTTTGAGCCGTCCCACGCACTGGCATTGTTTTTAAAAAAAGAACAGGTTGTACATGCTGTCAATCTTGCCTGTGACGGGACTGCCGTCAGAAAATATTTAGAGGGACAGACGCTGACAATCGGCGAAGGATGCGACGTGGAAATGGCGCACATTATAACCCGGGGAAGGATGGCGGCAGAACAGGCGGATGTTTCCCTGCCGAAGGGCTGGTGCCTTGTCTGCGTGGACGGATACAGCTTAGGCTGGGGAAAGGCAGCAGGCGCCATATTGAAAAATCATTATCCGAAAGGACTGAGAAAATAAAAAAATCCGGTACCGAGAAAAGTTCCGGAACATAAAAAAGAGTTCAGAAAAACGAAGCGTTAATGCATAAATACGGAAAACGGGGTTCATACTGATTTAAAAAACCGGAAAGAGAGGAATTGACAGTATGGACAGTTTTCAGACTCCTTTTTGGGAGCTTCCCATTGCTTTTGCCATGAACGAAAGCGTACGTAACAGAATAGGTGAAATGACGGACGAGGAAAGAGAAGTGCTGCGGCAGAAAAGCAGCTTAGCCGGCAGTGAAGAGGAACTGGAAGAACTGGTGCGCATGGTTGCCGAGGGCAGGTTTGAATAAAAACGGCTCATGGAATGGATAGTGGAAACAGCTTGCAGAGCACAGGCTGATAAAAGAGGAAAGCAGGAAAGGGAATAGTATGAGTGCACAGTTTTGGCAGGGAAAGCAAAGTATCCGGCTGGATGAGCCGGTTTATATTAACGGAAATGCCTCCGTGGTAGGCAAAAAAGAAGGCGAGGGTCCTCTCGGCCTTCTTTTTGATATGGTGGGAGAGGACGACAAGTTTGGCTGCAACACCTGGGAAGAAGCGGAAAGCAGCCTTCAGAAGGATGCTGTGAGTCTGGCACTTGGAAAGGCAGGAAAAAAGGCAGAGGAGATACGCTATGTTTTTGCGGGAGATTTGCTCGGACAATCCATTGCAACCTCCTTCGGCATTATGAATTACCGGATTCCGCTGTTTGGGGTATACGGAGCATGCTCCACCTGCGGAGAGACCCTTTCCTTAGGCGCCATGGCGGTGGCGGGGGGCTTTGCCGAACAGGTGCTCTGTGTGACCTCCAGTCATTTTGCCAGTGCGGAAAAAGAGTTCCGTTTTCCACTTGGATACGGAAACCAGCGTCCACTCTCCGCCACCTGGACAGTAACCGGAAGCGGCGCCTTTATATTGGGAAAAGAAAGAGAAGCCGCCTGCAAGGGGAAAATTACCGGCATGACAGTGGGAAAGATTGTGGATTTCGGACTGAAGGACTCACTGAACATGGGGGCATGCATGGCACCTGCGGCAGCAGACCTGATAGAAGCCCATTTGACGGATTTTCATGCAAAACCGGAAGATTACGATAAGATTATCACCGGAGATTTAGGCAGTGTGGGACAGCGCGTGCTTTTAGATTTACTCCGGGATAAGGGGTATGACATTTCCGACAGGCATATGGACTGCGGGCTGGAAATTTTCGATGCGGAAACCCAGGATACGCATGCGGGAGGCTCCGGCTGCGGCTGCAGCGCCGTTACCCTTTCGGCGTATATCTTAAAGCAGCTTGCGGAAAAGAACTGGAAAAAAGTGCTGTTTGTACCGACGGGTGCGCTTCTCAGCAAAGTAACGTTCCACGAAGGCCAGAGTGTGCCCGGGATTGCTCACGGAATTGTAATTGAAAGCATATAAAAACAAATTTTACTGGATAAATTGTGCTTTAATGGTTAAAATGTATATAAACTTAAAACACGGAAAATGGGTCGGTATCTGCGGAGAGCTGGGAGCAGATACGACCCTTACAGAGAGATTTGTCCGGATGGGTATAGATGAGCTCAGTGTTTCTCCTTCCATGGTACTTGGTGTACGCAGCAAAATATGCGCAATGGAGTGATGAACCCTGATCCGGTCTCTCGGAGGGATAGATCTTCAGCTTCTGGGAATAGGAACGATTATGAGAGCAAAGAAAATCCTGGTTGTGGCGAATGGTGAGGGCAAGGCGGAAATTGTCCGGCAGGCTTTTTTCGGACCGGTTACCCCATACGTTCCGGCATCGATATTACAGCTGCATAACGATGTTATTCTGGTCGCGGATGAGACTGCGCTCAGCAGGATTCCCTGAATGACGGATAAAAACAGATGGATGGAAGGTGCGTCGGATGCTGATAAAAAACGCAGAGGTTTATACACAGGAGCACAGATTTGTAAAAGAAAACGTTGAGATTAAAAACGGCAGATTTTCCGCAATATCCGGAGAAGTATCAAAGGATACGGAAGTTGTGGAGGCAGAAGGCCTTTATATGGTACCGGGGCTGGTAGATATACATTTCCACGGCTGTATGGGAGCAGATATGTGCGACGGTACCGTAGAAGCGCTTGATATGATCTCCGCATACGAGGCATCTGTCGGAGTGACGAGTATATGTCCCGCCACTATGACAATCCCAAAGGATGAGCTGCTTGCAGTCATGAAGAATGCGGGGGCATATTCTTATCGCGGAGGAGCAAAGCTTGCAGGCATCAATATGGAAGGACCGTTTATCAGTCCTGCAAAAAAAGGCGCACAGGGGGCAGAAAATATCATGCCCTGTGATTATGAATATTTCTGCCGGCTTCAGGAGGTCTCGGGAGGCCTGATCAGGCTTGTGGATATTGCACCTGAGGAACCGGGAGCAATGGAGTTTATCGACAGGGTGAAAGGAAAGGTCGTTGTGTCACTGGCTCATACGGCGGCAGATTATGAAACGGCAAAGGAGGCTATAGAGCATGGAGCATCCCATGCCACGCATTTATACAATGCCATGCCGCCTCTTAACCACAGGAATCCGGGAGTGATCGGGGCAGTCAGGGATGCCGGGGATTGCCGCGCAGAACTGATATGCGACGGTGTGCATGTGCATCCGGCTATGATACGTGCCACCTTTGCCATGTTTGGGGCAGAACGTATGATTCTGATCAGTGACAGTATGAGAGCGACGGGACTGGCGGACGGAGAGTATACTCTCGGCGGACAGGCGGTAACGGTAAAGGGAAATCTTGCAACACTGCATGACGGAACGATAGCCGGCTCGGCTACTAATCTGATGGACTGTATGCGTTATGTTGTAAACAAGGTGGGTATTTCCCTGGAAACGGTATTGATGTGTGCTACGGAGAACCCGGCGAGGGAGATAGGAATATTTGATGAAACGGGAAGCATCCATGTCGGGAAAAAAGCAGATTTTGTTCTTTTGGATAAAAAACTAAACATTGTTGGCGTGTATGTCGACGGAAAGGAGGCCGGGAGACCGGGTAAAGAAGGGCGATTTGCTCATGGGTATCGGATACTATCTGTGCCCGGCAACCATGCAGGGCGGTGAAATCCTTGGTGCGAGAAATCTGATCGGACTGTTTCTGGTTAAAGCCGGCGGCGCTTTGATTGACAACACGGCAATCCTCTTTGCCATCAAGAAGTGGAATCTTAAGACTCCCGGCAGAGAAGATGACGATATTGAAGCAGAGAAGAAGGCGGAACTGGCAAGTGATGATTATACAGCCATTGCAAAAACCATTTTCAAGGCTTTGTGAATAAATGCCGGTAAAATTGAATAAAGGATAAATAAACAGAAAGACATATGAGGGACGAACTCCCCCATATGTCTTTTTGAGGTAGGGACAGGAAGTGGCAAAGGAATGGTTTTGCAGAACTAAGTCTTGCAATAGGGGATAACTTTATAGTAAAATAGACAGAAAAGAAATGGGGCGTTTTTATGAGAACCATGGAATTTAAGATGGAACGGCCGGGACTTCTTACTGTCGGACAAAAGATTACGGTGACAGAAGGAGTACTGCCCAGCAACTATTATTATACGATTGATCCGTCACTTGCCATGTCAGGCAATATACCCTTCCGCAACAGAATGCTTGCGAGGGAAGGCATTGTGACAGACATCATAGAAAATGAAAGAGGCTTTTATGTGACGGCACAGTTTGATGCACCGGAGCCGAAGGCCTGAATAAGGAGGACAAAATTATGTTGGAAACCATTCACACAGACAAAGCACCGGCAGCAATCGGCCCTTATTCCCAGGGTGTGATTGCAGGACATTTATTTTTTGCATCAGGCCAGATACCCATCAATCCGGCAACCGGCGAGATTACCGGAGTGGATATTGCAACCCAGGCAGAGCAGGTAATGAAGAATATCGGCGAAATCTTAAAGGCAGCGGGCGCTTCCTATGAAAATGTGGCAAAAACCACCTGCTTCTTAGCGGATATGGGCGATTTTGCGGCATTCAATGAAGTATATGCAAGGTACTTTACCGGCAAGCCCGCAAGAAGCTGTGTAGCGGTAAAAACCCTGCCGAAAAACGTTCTCTGCGAAGTAGAAGTGATTGCAGACCTGACCCATGCGTCCTTTGATTTATAAGGAGCTATAGGAAATGGACAGAAGAAAGAATGTTGTTCTGATCGGAATGCCGGGCGCCGGAAAAAGCACCGTGGGTGTCGTGGCTGCCAAACGGCTGGGATTCCGTTTTCTGGACTCCGACCTTTTGATTCAGGATGAGTACGGAAAGCTCTTGCATGAGCTGATTACCGAGTATGGAGTGGAAGGCTTCTGGAGGATTGAAAATAAGGTAAATGCATCCATTGATGTGAAGCAGACCGTTATCGCAACCGGAGGAAGCGTCTGCTACGAAGAAGAAGCCATGAAGCATCTGGCAGAAATCGGCGTGGTGGTCTATCTGAAGCTTTCTTATGAAGCATTGGAGGAACGTCTGGGCGATCTGAATGCGAGAGGTGTTACCTTAAAGGAAGGGCAGACTCTCCGGGATTTGTACGAAGAACGCATTCCCATGTATGAAAAATATGCTCTTGTGACGATAAATTGTGAAGGTAAGGAGCTACGCGAGGTGGCGGAAGAAGTGTCTGCCAGGGCAGCGGAATTTCTGGAGTAGCCGGAGTAAAGAGTGCGTAATCAGAGCGGGCATGTATAAAACCGAAAACAAAATACATAATAATCCATGATGAGAAAACCGTAGGAGGGATACATCATGGATTATTTTTATGCCTTTTTAGTGGGAGGCGTTATCTGCGCCTTAGTACAGATTTTAATGGAAAAAACCAAAATGCTGCCGGGGCGGATTATGGTGCTGCTGGTCTGCCTGGGGGCCATCATCAGTGTATTCGGCTGGTATGAACCTTTTGCGGAATGGGCGGGAGCCGGAGCAAGTGTTCCCTTACTTGGTTTTGGTAATGTACTGATGAAGGGCGTTAAGGAAGCGGTGGATGCGGAAGGCTTTCTGGGGCTTTTCAAAGGAGGCTTCAAGGCTGGCGCCGCAGGATGCAGCGGGGCGCTTGTTTTCGGACTGCTGGCAGCCATCTGTTTCCGGCCTAAAATGAAAATCTAAATAAAAAAATAAGAAATATAATCTCCCTTTTTTCGACAAAATATGCTAATATGTGGAAAAGAAAGGGAGAAAGTTATGATCTGGCTAATTATATTGTTTTTTTGCACATTTTTATATATGGAGGCAGTCTACCATATTGCCTGCTTCGGATTTGCGGCGGTCAATCCGCTGATTGCGGTTTTTATATGGTTGTTTCTGGCGGGCTTTGCGTCCCTGCTTATGGGCTTTTTCCGAAGAAAGAAAAACCGGATTATCCTCTGGGTTCTGCTGGCAATAGATTACCTTTTGTTTGCGTCCCAGCTTGTATATATTAAGATATTCAAACAGCCGCTTCTGATGGCAGCCATTAAAAACGGCGGGAAAGATGCCATGACCAACTACTGGAAAGAAGCGCTGGTGGGCATTTTGAATGTGTCGGGCTGGCTGCTTCTGATGGCAGTGCCTTTTGTAGTGACGGGGCTGCTTCTGCATATGTATACCCTGAGCTTAAAGAGCCACACGAAAAAGGAAAGACTGCGGGAGCTGACGGTAATGGCAGCCGGCGCACTGGGCTTTATGGCTGTGCTGATGGTTGGTTCCCTTGCGGATGCGGAATACGAAGACGCATATGCCGGATTTTATGACCCGCAGGGTGTCATTGAGAAATTCGGTGTTATGCCCTCCATCACAAGAGATGTTTTTGCCGGTGCGTTTAAGAAGGGCGACGGGCTGGACACCTGGGTGGACTTAAATAACGACTATGCGGAAACACCGGAGGAAACGGGAGCCGGTGACGAAACGCCGGAAACCACACCGGAGGGAGCAGGAGATGTTTCCGGGGACGACAGCAGTCAGGAAGAGGTGAAAAAGCCGGATACTTCCCCCCATGTCCTGCCGGTGGACTTTACCGCTCTTTCTGATAATGCAGATTCCGATACGGTGAAAAAATTAGCGGATTACATGCAGAGCATGACGCCCACCAAACGAAACGAATATACCGGTATGTTTGAGGGATACAACCTGATTTTCCTGACGGCGGAAGGATTTTCCCCCTATGCGGTGGACGAAAATCTGACACCGACCTTGTATAAGCTCATTCATTCGGGCTTTGTATTTGACGATTATTACGTGCCTCTGTGGCAGACATCTACCAGTGACGGCGAATATGTAAACCTGACGGGACTTATCCCCGACCAGCAGTTTTCCATGAAGCGCAGTGCGGAGGATGACATGTGCTTTTCCTTAGCTTCCTATTTTGCTTCCGAAGGGGTAAAGAGCTATGCTTACCACAATAATTCCCTGTCCTATTACGACAGATATCGTTCCCACCCGAACCTGGGCTACAATTTCAAGGCATGTAAATTAGGAGATCTGGATGAAAAAAAATTCGGCGGTCAGGTATTTACCATGGAACACTCCAATTACTGGCCGGCTTCGGATCTGGATATGATGAAAGCAACGATACCGGAGTACATACAGGAGGACCGTTTTCATGTGTATTACATGACGGTTTCCGGTCACATGAATTATAATTTTACCGGCAACAAGATGTCTTCCCTGCACAAAGAGGATGTGGCAGATTTGCCCTATTCCGAGGAAGGAAGAGCCTATATTGCCTGCAACATGGAGCTGGACCTGGCGCTGCAGTATCTGATTGAACAACTGGATGCGGCGGGAAAGCTGGAAAATACGGTTATCTGCCTTTCCGCCGACCATTATCCTTACGGCATGGAAGTAAGCAATCTGGAGGAACTGGCAGGCAGACCGTTAGACGGTACATTGGATATTTACCACAACAATCTTATCCTCTGGAACAGCGAAATGGAAACTGTGGAAGTGACAAAGACGGCAAGCTCTCTGGACATTCTGCCCACTCTGCTTAATCTGTTCGGATTTGATTATGATGCAAGACTGTATGCCGGAAACGATATCCTGTCGGATGCTTCTCCGCTGGTTATCTTTGCGGACAGAAGCTTTATCACGGATAAGGTTTCTTACAATAAAAAATCCAAAGAAGTTGTATGGGCGGACGGCGTGGAACCGGATGACGAATACCTGGATGCCGTGAAGAGCCAGGTCAAGGGTCTGTATAATTATTCTGCGGGAATTTTGAACCAGAATTTCTATAAGTATGTAGAAGAGGCGCTGCCGGAGGAATACCATTCCAAGGTAGACCCGGAGTGGATTGGCCCGCATCCCAAGACGGAAACACCGAAAGAGAATACGGCGGGCAGCACAGAGGCTGCCGGCGGAGCGGAAGAATAAAGGAAATGCCTGTGGACTATAAACGTTCGCAGGCAATTTCTTTTTTGAGCAAATATTTTTCACAGGCGGCATCCCAGAGCTTTTCGGGCTCTTTGTCTGCCACAAAGGTCGTGTAAGCCGTGCCGGTGTAGAGTGTTGCAATTTCCCCGTTGTAGCGCAGCGTCAGTACAAAAGCACGGATGAGCGACGGGTCAACGGCAGCATCGGCTGCCTTCAGAATGGACTCCACATGCTTTGGCATCAGGTGAAACACAAACTGAAAATGAAGGGGAACCCTGGTTCCTTTGATTAACTGGAAGCAGATACCTTTGATATCTGCCCAGGGAATAAATTCATATTCGCAGGGCGAAAAGTCCTTTTGGGCATGTCCGTCGATATGGTAAGTGACCGCTGTGGTGACAGAAGCCTCCTCTAACAGAAATGTATCAAAGACATTGCCGGTAAGCATGGCATTCATGAAATTTTTAAGTCCGGTAATCTGCAGTGCAATCATTTTTTGCCTTTCTGTAAGCGGGGTGCGTAATCGGTTTGATAATCAGAATACATACACCGACGCATTGTATTGCTAATAGTATAACTTTCTGCGCATAATAAAGGCAAGAGTTAATTTGGAAAATGTTGTGACTTGTTTTCTTGTTTTCCTGTCATTATAAGTGGGAAAAAGAATATAAGAAGGAAGGATTAGGTATGGATGATAAAAAAATAATTGATTTATATTGGAAACGTTCAGAGTCTGCTATAGCAGAGACGGATAAAAAATATGGAAGATTTTGCAGTACCATTGCATTTAATATTTTACATAACCGGGAAGATGCAGAAGAGTGCGTCAATGATACCTATTTTAAGGTTTGGGGAGTAATACCTACGTTACGTCCCCTGAAATTCTCTGCGTTTATTGGAAGAATCACACGGAACCTTTCACTGAATAAATATGAATATTATAATGC
>ERZ1026868.583-NODE-583-length-22268-cov-3.711925_pt1 | contig 22268 bp, 28 predicted proteins | sample MGYA00380164_ERZ1026868 | MGnify/ENA primary metagenome ERZ1026868 (study PRJEB33269, sample SAMEA4719800) | human gut metagenome | biome: human-associated habitat; feature: organic feature; material: feces | place: Cameroon | collected 2013-10 ... | reverse complement strand
CCCCCTTAGCTCAGTCGGTAGAGCGACGGACTGTTAATCCGTGTGTCGTTGGTTCAAGTCCAACAGGGGGAGCCATTATTTATGTACACTTTAGATATTTACTGAAAAAGTAAGATCTGAAGTGTACATTTTTATTTTCTGACCTGTTTTGCGAGAATAAAAGTTGCGAGTTTAAGGGTAAAATGTTAACACGATTTTTTGCGTTTCCATAGATATGAAAACGCTGTTACCGCTATTCTCCCAGACTGGAACGGGAATACACGGATTTTCCCCAGCAAACTTTTTGAATTCGGACAGAATTTGAAAAAGGGCACCGTTTTCTTGAGGAGTTTTCAGAAATTTATCATTTGAGTTTATGCCGGATATCCGGGAGCGAAATGCTCTCAGATATCCGGCATTTTTGTTTTTCAAAAAGAGCACAGGCCCTGACCAATATCATTTTTCTGCCAGTCCTGAATTTCAGGGCTGGCTTTTTTTGTTTCTGGAGGTGAGACTATGTGAGCGAAATCAAAAAGGGCGCAGATGAGAAGCGCCGGAAGTATGGGCCGGACTACCGCCGGTGCCGGGTGCCGCCCGGCCCTTCGGAACCGGCAGTGTGTACCCGGTCACCGGAATGCGAGGGCTGCCCTTTTCCCAGAAGCGGATTCATCTGTTGGGGAGAGGACGGCGAATGTATGAAAACCAGATTGCAGGAACTTTAAGGCAAGGAGGACATAAAATGAACGGATTTCCAAAAAGAGCGCAGATTGAATTGACCCGCCAACGGTACCCTCCTGGAACCCGGCTGGAGCTGGTGCAGATGAACGGCGATCCCAAGCCGGTGCCGCCGGGCACACGGGGGACAGTCGTTGACGTGGATGGGATAGGGCAACTCGTTATGAAATGGGACAACGGCCGAACCCTTTCCCTGGTTCCTGGCGTAGACCAGTTCCGCAAACTGCCGGAGCAGACAATGACGATGGGAGGGATGAAACTATGAATATCGAGAAGGTCACATCTGAGGATCTTCGCCGGATGGAGAACCAGGAGGGGCTTATCCTCCAGGGCTGCGGCGGCGACCTGAACGAGTGGGTGGACGGCATCAATCAGATGCTCACCGCCAATGGCTGCCTGCGGGAAGGAACCCAGTTCCAGAAGGTCAGCACTTTTGACCAGGAGGGGCTTACCTGCCTGCTGTTCCATTTCACCGACGATGTGAAGGTGAACGGAGCAAGACTCGCCATGTGGAGACTGGCCTCCCATGATCAATTCGGCGGCACATGGCTGTCAGACTTTGTGCCTAACCGCCTGGGCGGTTTTGCCCGCGACCAGCCGGAGCAGGTGCAGCAAAAGCCGGACTGTCCGCTCATCGGGGCGGATGGGAACATCTTCAATCTCCTGGGAATCGCTTCCCGGACACTGAAGGAGAACGGCCTGGATGACCAGGCAAAGGAAATGTGGTCCCGTGTTATCCAGTCCCGGAGCTACGATTCAGCCCTCAGTATTATTGGGGACTATGTGAACATCACCAATGTCAACGAGGAACAGATGGAGGATTTTGATATGAGCATGGAATGAAAATGACCGGAAGGATTTGAATCCCTCCGGCCGTTATTCATGTTAGTCGTCCCACATATGCCGCTGTAAGTAGGTTTCCAGGTCGTAGTCATACCGGAAGCGGACGCCCACGATGGGCTCTCCCTCCAGAATGGACTTAAAGGCTTTCTGGTGGATCTCATTCTGCTCCTGGTCTCCGGTGAACAGATTCTCCGAGATCATCAGGGCAAAGGCAGCATCCGGGTATTGGACCTCCAGCTCCGGCGCCGCTTCCGGGGCGGCATGGAGCAGTTTCTCCATACCGGGGATCTGGCTGTAAACGGCGCTTTCCGTTTCCCAAAGGGCTTGCGTGTTGACCATGTGCATGAAAAATCCTCTCCTTGTTGGCTTACGCACCGGGTGGGATTATACCACGAAAATCTCCGCAGAAAAAGACTTGACTTTTTCGGATTCCTTGTTCCACCAGTGCTGGTGGGATTATATCACTTTAATGGTCCAATAAAACGGAACGTATTTTCCCAATTGCAGAAAGGGGGTGATCTATTGAAATACCAACGTACAGATAAGGATAGGCGGCGCTTCACTATGGAAGCAGCAACCCTGAATGGCCGGTATGAAAGCTATGCTTTTGTACCGGCCGTTTTTGTTTAAGAAGGAGCGTGAAATAGCCTATCAGAACACCCATCACCCGCATCGGCAACAAGACCACCTTGCTGCCGATCATCTACGCTGTGTTCCCCAAGGAATACGGACGTTACATCGAAATCTTTGGCGGCTCCGGCGCGGTCATGCTGGGGCGGGAACCCTGCAAGTTTGAGGTTTACAACGACATCGACGGAGAGCTGGTGAACCTGTTCCGCTGTGTGAGAAACCGACCGGCGGAGCTTCTGCTGGAGCTGGGGCTGCTGCCATTGAACTCCCGTTCGGAGTTTCAACGCTGGCTTCACTTTGCGACAGGAGAGGATGAAGTACAAAAGAATCTTCCCGCCCAACTTGAAATCATTGACAGCCTCATTCCGAAAGAATGGGCAGAACAGATGAAAGCGGCACTGAGCAAACGGGCTGACTACCGGGAGGTGCGGCAGGCCGCAGCGTACTTTATGCGCGTGCGGACTTCCTATGCCAGTTCCGGCCGCAGCTTTGCCTGCCAACCCTTCAACGTCTTTTCCGTGTTCGACCAGCTGGAAGCATTGTCCACCCGGCTGGCCAATGTCATCATCGAGCAGCAGAGCTTTGAGACCCTTATTCCGCACTATGACCGGGAGGACGTCTTCTTCTACGGTGACCCGCCCTACTTCAGCAGTGAGTATGTCTATGACGCGGAGTTTGACTGGGAGCATCACGTCCTGCTCCGGGACACGCTGGCAAAGTGCAAGGGCAAGTGGCTCATCTCCCAGGCAGACTTCCCGGAGGTGCGGGAGCTGTTCAAGGACTGTCTCTTATACACATCTCCGAGCCCACGAGCTGTTCAAGGATTACGATATTCTGGATTTCCAGCGTGTTCACTCCATGGCCCAGCGGCGGGAAGCCGGAAAACAGTTCCATGAGCTGCTCATCGGCAACTACGACCTGCTGGAACGGGAGCGGGATCAGCCGGACCAGATCAGTATGTACGAAATGATGGGCAACCCCATCGACGTAGAACAAATTTTGAAGGAGCGAATTGTACCATGCAAAAACAGAACGACCAATTAAGAGACTTTACCCTTCTGCCGGTACCCACCGTGCTGCTGGACGAACTGGACATCGACGCCTTTTCCACCATCCAGTTCCGCCTTTCCAGAGGGCGGCTTATTATCGAACCCATCGATGGCGATGAAACCCTCGTCTGCTTTGGAAACTGCTGCCACTGCCCGGGCCGCAGCTTCTGCGAGGATGCCTGCCGGTGAAGATCTACCGGATTTTGGGCCGGGATGGTTCCGCGACCATCCCCTTTGCTCTGCGGAAAGAATTGGGCTTCCGGCCGGGAGATGTGGTCTGCTTTGAGCGGATGGGGGAGGGAATCCTCGTGCGGAAGGAGAAGCTTCTGGAAATGAAGCCGGATACGGACAGCGCCTCCAGCCCGCTGGAGGAATTTCTGGAGGGCCTGTCTGCCAGGGATCAGTATGAGGCGCTGGTCCATTTGTCCGTGCTGTGGGCCGAGCGGCAGGGGGGAAACGCACAATGAGTGAAAAGCTGCGGGTGGTCATGGTGGAGCCGGGAAAGCCCGCTTATGTCACCGAAATTCCCCACACGCTGGAGGCGGAGCAGCAGGCGGTGGGTGGGCGTATTGAGCTGGTCTATCTGGACGGCGGCATCCTCGTGTGCAATGACGAAGGAAAGCTGCTTGGGATGGAGGGCAACCGCCGCCTGGACAACGGCTCCGTGATTGCGGGGCCGTTTTTCATTGTGGGGGACGCGGGAGAGAACTTCCGCTCTCTGACAAATGCTGAGGTGGACTATTTCACCCAGAGATTTGCCAAGCCGGAGCAGATCTCCCAGAGGGAGGTGCAGGCGGACATGGGGTTTACCTTTATTTCGTTTTAGAAAGGAGGGACTGCGATTGAAAATCAAAGCCAGAATCGACCGGGTGATCCCATCCGGGAATGTGAAGGCCATTGCTTCTGTTTCTCTGGACGGGAAATTTGTGGTGAAGAACCTGAAGGTCATAGACGGACACAAGGGGATGTTCGTCTCCATGCCCCAGGAGTCCTACCCCGGCAGGGACGGTAAAACCCGCTACAGCAACATTTTCTTCGCCCTGACCAACGCAGCAAAGATGGAGCTGCAGGACGCTGTGCTGCAGGCCTACGAGCAGAAAATGAATCCCCAGCACGCACGGGAACAGGACTTCGGACAGCAGTCAGGACCGCAATATCCCGGACAATACCCGGAGCCTCAGTACCCGGAACCCCAATACCCAGACTGGGTTAATGACTGCGACGGTCCTGCTATGGACATGGAGCAGAGCTATTGATCCAGTTTCGGAAGCGCCTCTATTCTGAAACAGAATAGGGGCTTTTACTTTTTTATGGAAAGGATGACCCAATGACTTTGAACCTGAAACGATGTATTTCCATTCTGCTGGTTCTCATGCTGCTTATCGGCATTGTGCCTCACGCATACGCGGCGGAAGCTTCCGAAACAGTGGCAGCAGCCACGGAGCCGGAAGAAACCATTGACCCTATAGAACCTACTGAGCCGACGGAACCGCCCAATAATCCAACACTGAACTCGGCACCTGCAACGCTTTCTCCTGAAGCAGCCAATGATTATGCGGTCATGTCCGTTGCCAGTACCCAGAACAGCATTATGCTGTTTGACTACGCCGACAACGGCAACTACACCACAGTGCTGAATTATCAGGTGTCCGTCAGCTATAAGCCAAACGGCACTGGAAGCACAAAGACCGCCTATATCAAAAATATGGGCTGGCACTTCGCCCGGTATGGCGGCGTCCCTTACCCGGATGACCCGCTGTACTGTATTGAGCCGTACCGCAACTATGCCGCCAGTACCTCCGGCAACTCCGTTGACCGTGGCGTGACCATGGACGGAATCGGCAGCACCACGGGAAGCAATGTCTGGTATGCCCTGCCTGCGGAACGCCGGGAGGCCATCGGCCTGATTCTGCTGTATAGCAATCAGAAATGGGACCATTCCATTTCTGTTACAACCACAAAGAAGAACAGCAATCCCAATGCCCCTCTTCGGGTCGCTACCCAGATGCTCATCTATGAGATTGTCTGCGGACTTCGTGACCCGGTGACCTTTGAAAGCAATTCCACCAATGAGTGTGGAACTAAGGGCAACATCTTCTATGAGGTAGGAGTTGCAAGTGTCCCGTACTTTGCTCCGAATTACAACTCCCTGGTGGACAGCATTCAGGCGGCGAAGAAGATTCCCAGCTTTACTTCCGCTTCCAGCAGCTCCGCACCTGTCATCACCCTGACGGGAGAGGAAACTGCGGTCTATGACAGCAACGGCGTTCTGCCCAACTTCTCCTTCACGGATGGCAATGGCGCTGAGTTCTACAAAAGCGGCTACGACCTGTACATCACCCAGACCGGGACCATCTCCGAATCAACGGTATTCAAGGCCACCAGAAGCCTGCCCTCGGCAGCCAGCTCCACCTACTGCCTTTGGTATATGTCCGGGTCAAGCTACCAGACAACCATCTCTCTGGAAAACCCGTCCACGGGCAGTCTCAATGCCTATTTCAAATTAAAGGGCGCTCCCCAGACTGGTAACCTGAGCCTGACCAAGACAACAGAGGATGGCAAGAATCTCTCCGGTTGGCAGTTCAGCATCTATTCCAACTCCGCCTGTACCAATCTGGTCTCCGGGCCGCATACCACCAATTCCAGTGGTAAGATCTCCGTTACCGGGCTGACTGCTGGAACCTACTATGTCAAGGAGCTGGGGCATACCGACAGTGCTATTAACGCTCTGTACACTTGCGCCAGCACCAATCCCCAGCAGGTGACCATCTCCGCTGGCGCAACGGCAACGGTCAGTTTCCAGAACAAGCTGAACACTGGCGGTGTGAAACTGGTCAAGAAAACCAATACCGGGAACAATCTGAGCGGCTGGCAGATCGGGCTGTACACGGATTCTGCCTGCACTTCCGCAGTTACCGGCTCTCCATTTACCACGGGTACGGATGGAACGCTTGTGGTTTCTGGACTGATCCCCGGCACCTATTATGCCAAAGAGGTTGCCTCCAGCGATCCCTACTGGGTTTGCGATACTGCCGTTAAGACAGTGACCGTTGCCACCGGACAGACCGCCGAGGTGACCTTCACCAACACCCACAAGGGCAGGGGGAAGATCATCAAAGCCATGCCGGATGGCGGAAGTGTTTCCGGATGGGTGTTTGAGGTCTATTCCAGTGATAACAAGCTGGTGGGCACCTGCACCACGGGGGAGGATGGCACCATCCTGACCGACTACCTGCTTCCTGGCGAGTACACCGTCAAAGAGATCATCCCGGCGGACAGCCCCTACATCTGCGACGCGCCCAACCCCAAAACCATTACCATCACTGCGGGTCAGACCGCTGAGGTTGCGTTTACCAACCGCCTGAAGCCCGGTGAAATCATGGTGGAGAAGGTGGACACCCAGGGCGCACCCCTCTCCGGCGCGGAGTTTCTGCTGGAATGGTCGTCAGATGGAAAAGAATGGAAGCCAGTCACCTATACGGAGGCGCTGGATGTCCAGGAGGGAACTTGCACCTCCACCGGGCTTGCAGATGGCAGGCTGACCAGCGGCGAGGACGGCATCATCCGATTCACCGGGCTGAATCCCAACTCCCTTTACCGTCTGACGGAGACAAAGGCCCCGAATGGCTACCAGCTTCTTACCGAGCCTGCCTTTGAGGGAAAGATTCAGGTGGAGGACGAATATTTTGTCCAGCTCACGGTGGTCAACGCCCCGGTGTATGAGTTGCCCATGACAGGCGCTTCCAGTGGCCTGCTGCTGAAGGTTTCCCAAATCATCTGTGCCGCTCTGCTTCTGTCACTGATCGGGTACCATGTGTATCAGGCAGGACAGAAGAAGTACCGTTAACCAATGAACCCGCCCTATCATGCACGGGACAGGCCCTTGCGGGTGCGCACGCGCCCGCAAGGAAACCAAATTAACATTTACCAATTACTTATGGAAGGAACGAACTTCATGAAAAAGTTTACGAAAGCAATTGCTCTGTGTCTGTCGCTCCTGCTGTGCCTGACGTTCCCTGTTGGGGTATCCGCCGCTGAAATCAGCGACGCTACCATCGACACTTCCGCCAAAGGCTCTCTGACCGTTTACAAAGTGGATTTGACCAACGCCGAAAAGGACGGCGTGTGGGATTCCAGCTATGTGTCCACCGGTGTCTACGACTCCGATGCGTATGACACCCTTATCGGCAACGGCACCACCGGAACCCTGGGCAACGGCGATTCTGGCCACGGCTATGCCATCCCCGGTGTCCAGTTTACTTACCTGCGAGTCGCGGACATCGTTCAGTTCTCCGAATCGGAACTGGACGACGCCGCTTCCGACCACGTGGAAGTGCTGTACGCCATTGACAAAACCGCTGGCGCTGACTTCCTGAAAGCCCTGGGGCTGGACAACGGCGCAAAGCGTTATGAAAACGCGGATTCTCTGGACTCCACCAAGTATTTCTACCAGTCTGACATTCTCATCGATGCCCTGAACGCAGCCCTGAGTGCCAACGCCACCACGGTGAAAAACGCGCTGGAAAGCTACCTTTCCGCAAATGGCGGCGTGACCATGCCCCTGACCGATGCCTATGGCAAGACCAAGGCAGAGAATCTGGATCTGGGATTGTATCTGATGGTGGAGACCAAGGTCCCCGAAACCGTCGTCACTACCTGCAATCCCTTCCTCGTCAGCTTGCCCATGACCTCCGTGGATGGCACCAATGCCACCGATGGCGGCACCCGCTGGATCTATGACGTTACCTTGTTTCCGAAGAACCTCACCGGTATTCCCACCCTGGAAAAGACCCTGCGGGAAAACAAGGACGATACCGGCAAGCACAATGGCACCGGCTCCATCACCGACGGCTACGCCCACACCGGCACCGCCTCTGACGGCGACATCATCGACTACCAGATCATTTCCACTCTGCCCAGCATTACCTCCGAAAGCACCTACCTGACCTGCTACACCTTCATCGATACCCTGTCCAAGGGCCTGACCTATAACAAGGGCGATGTGGTTCTGGAATTCTTCACCGACACTGCCTGCACCGATTCTGTTGCCAAGTGGACGGAGCAGGATGGCAAGTTTACCGTTACCTATAGTACCACCGATGCAGGGGAATCCGTTATGACCATTGAGATGGACAAGGGCGGCCTGTGGGAGATCAACACCTCCAAGGAGGTCTACGCGGAAAACAGCATGGTCAATTCCGGCTACTCCGACTGTACTCTGCGGATCACTTATCAGGCGACCATGGATTCCGACAATTCCGTTGTCTACGGCGACAGCGGCAATCCCAATGACGTGGTTCTGACCTGGAAGCGTACCTCCCAGGATTATTACGATACCCTGGTGGACGATGCGCACCTGTATACCTACGGCCTGGAACTGACCAAGCTGTTCAGCGACGGCAAGGGAGATTTCTCTAAGGTGGAGTTCATCATTCACAATGACACCGACAATTATTTCGTCAAGGCCGAGCTGAACAAGGATGAGGGCATCTACTATGTGACGGACCACGTTTCCAAGGAAGCGGATGCTACCCACTTTATCCCTGTGACCTCCGGCGAAGCGGATGGCAAGGTTATCGTCAAGGGCCTGGAAGATGATGAATATACCATCACCGAAGTCCGCACGGCAGACGGCTACACCCTGCTGAAGGAGGACATCAAGGTGGTCATTTCCAAGGCAGAGTCCAGCAAGCTGTGTGACATCTACGCCTCGGATGTTCTGGGTCTGATCCAGAACGATCCTCGGTACGCCACCATCATCAAGGACACCGGCGACCTCCACAACATGCCGCAGAAGCATCTGGAACACAAGCTGCTTACCGCGTCTGCCACGGTGGACGGCAACAAGGTGAATATGCTGGAGGACAACGGCTCCGCCAATGCCGAGACCCCTCTGAAGGTGGTCAACACCCGAGGCTTCGACCTGCCTGCCACCGGCGACCATGGCGTTTGGATGTACGGTGTCATCGGCATCCTGCTCATGGCAGGCTCTGTGATCTGCATCGTACTGACCAGTCGCAAGAAAAAGTCTGAGCGGTAACTTGTGTCCCCGGAGGTAACTCCGGGGGTATCCTTCATGGAGGAACCAATGAAACGAAGGTATCTTACGGTGGTCATCTCCGCTGTGCTGTTTCTGATGGCACTTGGGCTCACACTGTACCCGGTTATCAGTAATTATGTTAACCAAAAGTATGCCTCAACAATCCAGACCGCATATCAGGAAATTTTGAATCAGACGGATGACAGCGAGATTCAAAAAGCAAAGGAACGGGCGAACACCTACAACCAGACCCTCATCCCGGGAACGGCAGGGGAGGGCTTTACCCAGGAAGCCATCCGGTCTGCTTCTGAAAATTATGTTAACCAACTGGAACTGAGCGGGAGCGGCATTATGGGCTACGTGGAGATCCCAAGGATCTCGGTCAACCTGCCCATCTACCATGGCAGTGATGCCGAAACACTGGAACGGGGAACCGGGCATCTGCTCGGCTCCTCCCTTCCTGTCGGCGGCGAAAGCACCCACGCGGTCATAACAGGACACAGTGGCATGGCCTCCCAAAAGATGTTTACGGATCTGGAACAGCTTGCACCCGGTGACGTGTTTTACCTCCGGGTGCTGGATGAGGTGCTGGCATATCAGGTGGAGGAAGTCAACAAGGTCCTGCCCCATGATACCTCACTGCTGGGGATCACACCCGGCGAGGATCGCTGCACTCTTGTGACCTGTTATCCCACGGGAGTCAACACCCACCGCCTGCTGGTTCGCGGAACGAGAATTCCATACGAAGAAGCGGAAGCTGTTCAAATCGAACAGGCTGCCGTGGAGGAACCCACTTCCAAATGGGAAAGCCAGTACCTGCTGGGCCTGGGGATTGGTGCTCTGGCGGTATTGGCAGGCGGGAGTGTCTTCCTGACAGTTTGGATTCTGCGCCGCTATCATCAAAAATCAAATCGAAAGAAGGTCGGACGATATGTTAAAAAGTAAGCGAAATATCATTATTCTTGGCATTCTGACTCTGGGGGCCGGGGTCGCGGTTCTTTTCCGGAAGCGGCCCCGGCGCCGCTATATCCACATCAATGGGAAATAAGCGGGCGATCCGGGCTTTGGCGGTGCTGGTGTTCATTGCCGGGTGTCTCATCCTGCTCTTTCCCCGTATACACGGATGGACGGCGGAATACCTCATGCGCCGGGAAACGGAAGAATTCCTGCTCCTGCTGGAAGAATCAGATAAAGCATCTGACAAGCCGGCTACACCGTCAATGTCACAGGAAGTCAATCCGGAGACTGCCCGCCCATACCGGCAGCTTTGGGAGGATATGTGTGCCTACAACGCCGCTCTCTATGAAACCAGCCAGTCCGGGCTTTCTAATCCGTCTGCCTATGAACAGCCCAGCTTCGCCCTCTCGGACTATGGATTGGCGTCTGAGGTGTTTGGCGTGATCTCCATCTCCAGCCTGGACGTGGAGCTTCCGCTGTATCTGGGAGCCACGAAACAGCACATGGCGGACGGTGCGGCCCACATGAGCCAGACCAGCCTGCCTATTGGCGGCAGCAACACCAACTGCGTCATTGCCGGACACCGGGGCTGGAATGGTGCGGCATACTTCCTGTACCTGCCCCAGCTGGAACCCGGAGACTTGGTGACCGTAACCACGCTATGGGAAACGCTGACCTATCAGGTGGTGGAGGAAACCGTCATATCCCCCAATGATGTGGATGCCATCCGCATCCAGCCCGGCCGGGAATTACTCACCCTGCTCACCTGTCACCCACCTGCTTCCGGGGGAAAACAGCGGTATTTGGTGATCTGTGAGCGCCAACAAAATGAAATGGAGGAAATTGCTTGAACGAACGACTTTTGAGAATGTTAACCGTTACCTGCGCCGTAATGCTGCTGGTCTGCTTCCTTGCGGTGCCTGCCTACGCCACCGGCGGCAATGTGTCCGGTGCCATCACCGATACCTGGACCGCCGCCCAGGGGCAGATCAAGGACATCGTCAACAACGTGGTGTTTCCCGTGATCGACATGGTCCTGGCGGTGCTGCTGTTCGTAAAGATCGCCACCGCCTATATGGACTACCGCAAGCACGGACAGTTTGAGTTCACCGCGCCTGCCATCCTGTTTGCCTGCCTGCTGTTCAGCCTCACCGCTCCCAGCTATATCTGGAACATCCTGTAATGGGTCAGTTCCAAAACCATATCGGGAAGGAGGTGGTGGCCTATCTTTGACTGGTTGGGAGATATCCTCGCCGGAATGGGCGACGCCCTTGGCGGTGCCTTTTCCAACATTGGCGAGGACATCGTCAATTCTGTCTGGAACGCCATGGTGCAGTGGCTGTATGAAGCCTTTTATACTGCCATTGGCGGACTGTTTGAGGACATCAACAATCTGGGCGTGGAGATTTTTGACCTGAGCTGGGTGCAGTCCTTTTTGAGCCTGTTCACTCTGCTGGGATGGTCGTTGTTCGTCACAGGCGTGGTGGTCGCGGTATTTGAGGTGGCAATCGAAAGCCAGACCGGGCGGGTGAATATCAAGGGCACTGCCCTGAATGTGCTGAAGGGCTTCTTTGCCGCCAGCCTGGCAGGAGTGCTTCCCGTGCAGCTCTACAAGACCTGCTGCACCTTGCAGGGAATGTTCACCGCTGACCTGGCGGGGGTGTTTGCCGGGGCGCAGTCCAGCTCCATTGGGGCATTCGCCGGGCAGATCCTCAGTATCGCCTTTGTACCATCGGAAGCGGTGGAGGTTGGCTTGAAGCTCATCTTCTTCCTGCTGGCCTTTGCCTACTGCGTCATCAAGGTATTCTTCGCCAATATCAAGCGGGGAGGAATCCTGCTGGTGCAGATCGCCGTGGGAAGTTTGTATCTGTTCAGTGTGCCGAGAGGCTACACTGACGGCTTCTACCAGTGGTGCAAGCAGGTGGCCGCCATCTGCCTGACGGCGTTTTTGCAGTCCACGCTGCTGTTCCTTGGCATGATGACCTTTCAGAACAATATGCTCCTGGGCCTTGGCATCATGCTGGCGGCAAATGAGGTGCCGCGAATTGCCCAGCAGTTTGGTCTGGATTCCAGTGTGCGGGTGAGTATGAGCAGCGTCATCTACTCCACCAACTCGGCTGTGAATCTGGCGAGAAATGTACTCAAGCCCAGAGCGGCGTAAGGAGGTCGTATTGAAAACCTATTTATACCCCCAGAACCTCAAGGCCAGAGCCAGTCTCTGGCTTTGGAGCCTGCGGGATTTTGTGATTTTAAGTATCGCGATTCTGCTGTCGGTGGTGATACTCATTCACTCCGGGATCGCCCTGCCCGCGGCGCTGTCGCTGTGCTTTGCATTTCTAACCATCCGCAAGGAGGACACCGCCATTGTGGATTTTCTGAAATACGCGGGGCGGTATTTCCTGGCGAGCCAGCAATACTTCGAATGGAGGGAGCCATGAAGAAAAAGACCAAGAAAAGCAAGAAAAATTCCGTGCAGGAGCTTATGGGTGTCCGCCGTTTCACCCAGTATGGATTGCAGACCGATGCCGGGGAGCTGGTGTTCTTCCGGGTCGCGCCTACCAACATTTCCGTGCTGTCCCATGAGAATATCGAGTTGAAGATTCGGCATCTGCAGGGCCTGCTTTCCATGCACCCGGATATGGAGCTGGTCTGCACCGACTCCTGTGAGTGCTTCGATGCCAACCGGGAGTATCTGCGCGCCCAGTCTGCCAGGGAGGGCAACCCCAAGATCCGTACTCTGCTGGGCAAGGACCGGGAGATGCTGACCCGGATGCAGTCGGAGATGTCCAACGCCCGGGAATTTTATCTGGTGATGCGATTTCGGGAACTGAAGCCGGAGATGGTGTTCACCGCTGTCAACAAGGCCCAGAAGCGGATGGCGGAAAAGGGCTTTGAGACCCGGCGGCTGAACAAGGCGGGACTAAAACGCTTCCTCGCCATCTATCTGGATGCCTCCATGGACGGGGACAAGCTGCCGGATGTGGATGGAGCGCAGTATGTGGAGAATACCCGGCAGACACGGAGGGAGAAAAATGGCTAAGTTTTTACGCAAGAAGGATTCCGCGGAGCGGCAAGCGGCGGCGGAAGCCAAGAGCTTCTTTGACTGCATTTTTCCCGGCACGGTGAAGTTTTTCGCCAGCCACTACATCGTGGGCGACACCTACCGCTGTGCCTGGGCCATTCGGGAGTATCCCCCCACCACAGAGGAACAGGCGATCCTCTCCCATCTGGCAGACCACACCGGGGTGACACTGCGGATATACAACCGGCTGGTGGAGCCATTCGAGCAGCGGCAGATCGCCAACAATGCAGCCCGGAAAAACCGGCTGAAGCTGGGAGACTCGGACATCAGCGAGGTGGTGCAGGCGGAACAAAACCTTATGGATGTCCAGCAGCTTCTGGCAACGCTGGCGCGGGAAAAGGAGCCGCTGCTCCACTGCGCCGTGTTTCTGGAGCTGAAGGCCAGAAGCATGGACGCGCTGGAGAGTTTGCAGTCGGATATTTCCATGGAGCTGAACCGTGCCAAGCTGACGGTGGACCGGCTGACCCTGCGGCAGAAGGAAGGATTTCTTTCCACAATGCCCTTTGGAGCCAACCAGTTCGGCAGCCAGTATGAGCGGGTGCTGCCCGCCAGCGCGGTGGGGAATCTGTTCCCCTTTAACTTCTCCGGCAAGACCGACCCCAAGGGCTTCTACATCGGCCGGGACCGCTACGGCACCAACATCCTCATTGACCTTGACCGCCGCAGTGATGACAAGACCAACAGCAATATCCTGATTCTGGGTAACTCCGGGCAGGGCAAATCCTACCTGCTGAAGTTGCTGCTGACCAACCTTCGGGAATCCGGGAAACGGATTATCTGCCTGGACCCGGAATCCGAATATGAAGACCTGACGGCGAATCTGGGTGGCAGCTACATCGACTACCTGTCCGGAGAGTACATGATCAACCTGCTGGAACCGAAAATGTGGACGCAGGATTCCAATGAGGAAGACACGGAAGCGCCAATGGCATTCCGCAAGGCCACCCGGCTCAGCCAGCACATTGCGTTCCTGAAGGATTTCTTCCGCAGCTATAAAGACTTCACGGATGCCCAGGTGGATACCATGGAGATTCTGCTGGAGGAGCTGTACGCCGAGTGCGATATCACGGACCAGACGGACTTTTCCAAGAAACGCCCGGAGGACTATCCCATCATGGAGGATTTCTACCGCCTGTGCGAGCATAAGTACAAGACCTTCAAGGCCAGCGAAAAGAACCTGTACACCCAGGAAATGCTTCGGGAGGTGTGCCTCGGCATCCACTCCATGTGCGTGGGCGCGGAAAGCCGGTACTTTAACGGCCATACCAACATCCAGGACAGTATGTTCCTGACCTTCGGTGTCAAGGGCCTTATGGATACCAACAAGCGGCTGAAGGACGCTCTGCTGTTCAATATCCTGTCCTATATGTCCAACCAGCTCATTGGCGTGGGCAACTGTGTGGCGTCCATCGACGAGCTGTACCTGTTCCTCACCAACCAGACCGCCATTGAGTACATCCGCAACTGCATGAAGCGGGTTAGAAAGAAGGATTCCGCTGTGGTGCTGGCGTCCCAGAACATTGAGGATTTCCTCATCCCATCCATCCGGGAATTCACCAAGCCCATGTTCTCCATCCCCACCCACCAGTTCCTGTTCTATCCGGGACAGATCAATCCTAGGGATTATATGGACGCGCTGCAGGTGGAGGAAGCGGAGTATTCTCTCATCCGAAATGCCGAGCGGGGCACCTGCCTGTTCCGCTGCGGCAAGGAACGGTATCTGCTGCAGGTCATTGCCCCGGAGCACAAGGCGTCGCTGTTCGGAACAGCCGGAGGACGGTAAATGGGCGTGACCGTGGGCGCGGCGCTGAAGAAGGTTGCCGTTGCCCTGCTGTCGGATACCAAAACTCTGAGAAAAGTTCTGTTCGCCGTTCTGGTGGTGCTGGTGGCAATGATCCTGCCCATGGTCATGGTGGTATCCCTGTTCAGCGGTGACTTCCAGGTGGACACCGCCGCCTTGCAGGAATATGTGGAGGACAACCTGACAGCGGCGGACATCCAGTTTCTGAGAAATGTGGAAAATATGATGTCTGAGATAGAGACTGCCATGATCGATGCCGGGTTCAGCGGCGACGTTGGAGCGGCCCAGGCGCTGTATGTAATGGCGCTGTCTGATTATGCGAACCAGCCGGGATTTGTGTCCCGGCTGGTTTCCTGTTTCGCAGAGGAGCAGACGGATGCCCAGCTCATAGCCGCGGTGAACAATACCTTTGGCACCGACATCGATGTGGAGGAATTCTCCAACGTCATGCGAAACGTCCGTTCCCGGCGCATTGATTCCACCCACTTTGTGGACTGTGGAACGAAGAACAATCTGGATCTGGTGCAGTGGGCAATCTCGGCCTACGAAGCGGGCTGGGGCTATGTCATGGGCACCTACGGTAAGGTGCTCAGCGCAGGCCTGCTGGAAGCCAAGCTCCAGCAGCTCCCCAATGCCATCGCTCCCTATGAGGACTTCATTCGCTCCAACTATCTGGGTGTTCGGACGGCGGACTGCATGGGGCTTATCAAGGGCTATAGCTGGTACGACCCGGAGACGGGGAACATCAACTACGGCACAAACGGGATGCCGGATGTCAGTGCCGACCAGGTGTACACCAACGCCACGGAAAAAGGCCCCATCTCCACCATGCCGGAGATCCCCGGCCTCATCGTCCACGCCACCGGCCATGTGGGTGTGTACATTGGAAACGGATACGTTATCGAGGCCATGGGCACCCGGTACGGTGTTGTGAAAACCAGAGTGGCCAGCCGCAATTGGACAGGCTGGTGCAAAAATCCGTACATCAACTATGTGGAGGAAGGAGAGGAACTGCCATGAGAACAAAAGCGGTGTTCGCGTATAAGGAACCGGAGTATGATCCCCAGGAGTGCGAGATCACCAGAGTGGTTGTGCTGCCGGACGCAAAATACCGGCATTTCTGCAAGAACCTGCTGGACCAGTATGACTTTATTTCCATGTATGCGGATGAGATGGGTACCTGGGATGGCGTTGCCCATTGCCTGCTGGTCAAGGGCGCCAACAGCGATGACGGCATCCTGGTCCGAAGCGAAGGCTCTGAATATGCGCGGTACAGTGCCTATTTTCCTGCTGCGGATGCCTACCTGCGGGAGCAGGAACGGCAAATGGTTCAGGAAAACGGGAACGAAATGAAAATGGGTATGCAGCTATGAGTGCAAGGGTTATTCCAAGGGGGAGATTGCTTTTTTATTGCTTATGCTTCTGCTGTGCGCTGATTCTTTGTTGCATATCGTGAATAGCTATTTCCTCCCACTTGCGGTATGCTTGCTTTGCAAATCAGGAAAGGAGCAGCATGAATATGGCGGAAACCCGTAACCTCTGCGCCCAGATTCCTCTCAACCTCCATACAAAAGTCATGGAGGAAAAGAATGCCCTGGGGCAGTCGCTCAGCGAATATGTCACACAAATTCTCAGAGAACATTTTGAAGGAGGAAAACCCATTATGACAAACACCAAGACACTGGCGTTCCAGATCCCGGAGGAGCTGGACCTGCGGATCAAAAATTATCTGGCAGTGGAGAAGGAGCGCACCGGAAAAAAGCTCAGCCAGAAGGATTTCGTGGTCGGGCTGATCCAGCGGGCGCTGGATGAGTACGACTCGGTAAACAACAAAGCGGAATAACTTGCAGTACAGGCCGTCGGGAATCGTCCCGGCGGCCAATTTTTTGTTGGAGGAATCATTATGAAGAAATGTATCATGGTCAGCTATGAGGAAGAAAAGCTGCTGGCACTGCGGATGTATGCCGAACAGCGGGGCGTGTTTATTGAGGAGGAGCTGGCCCAGACGGCGGAAGGGATGTACCAGAAATATGTGCCTGCCAATGTGCGCTCGTTTCTGGACATGAAAGCGGAGGGGCAGAAGCCTAAGAAAAAAGCATCGGCTGGTCCGGGCAGCGCCTCCGTTTCTGCTGTCGGGGGAAATCCTTGAGCGAGCCGGAAAGAGGAAGCCGAAAGCGGGCGATCCGGCTGAAATGTTTGGATTGCTGCTGCGGCAGTGCCTATGAGGTGCGTCTGTGTAATATCCGGACGTGTCCGCTGTGGCGCTTCCGTCTGGGAGCGGAAAGCAAGGCAGAAAAAGGGGCATCCGGCGAAGAAGCCGTACTGGACGAGTCCCAGCCCAACCCAATGGAGGATCAATCGTGAATACACGCATTTTACAGGGATTTCTCCGCCGGAAAAGCACCATGGGCGCGCCCTCTCCCCACTGGGACGGTGATCCCGGCTGAGAGATCAGAAATTCGGCATTGAGATCGAGATGACCGGCATTACCCGCAGTGCCGCTACCAAGGTCATCGCCAACTACTTTGGCTCCACTGCCACCCATGTGGGCGGCACCTACGATACCTACACCGTGCCGGACAGCGATGACCGGCGGTGGAAGGTGGTCAGCGATTCCAGCATCCGCCGTCAGGCCCGTGGAGGACGGGAGGCCAGCCGGTTCTACTCCGTGGAGGTGGTGTCCCCAATTTGCAAATACGAGGACATTGAGACGGTGCAGGAGCTGGTGCGGCAGCTTCGCCACGCGGGAGCCATGGTCAATGATTCCTGCGGCATCCACATCCACGTGGACGCCTCCCGGCACGATGCCAGAACCCTGCGGAACATCGTCAACATCATGGCCTCCAAGGAGGATCTGCTGTACAAAGCCCTGAGAGTCCAGTTCGACCGGCAGTATTACTGCCAGAAGGCGGATCTGCGGTTTCTGGATGATGTGAATCTGAAACACCCAAAATCCATGGAGGAGCTGGAACGGCTGTGGTACAACGGTGACTCCCGGCGGTATACCCACTATGACCAGACACGCTACCACGCTCTGAACCTACACAGCGTGTTTAGCAAGGGAACGATAGAGTTTCGGATGTTCAATTCCACTCTCCACGCAGGAGAAGTGAAAAGCTACATCCAGTTGTGTCTGGCGATCTCCCATCAGGCGCTAACGCAGAAGTGTGCCTCCCGGAACCGCACCCAGTCGGAGAATGAGAAATACACCTTCCGCACCTGGCTCCTCCGGCTGGGGCTGATCGGGGATGAGTTCAAGACGGCCCGTCAGCATCTGCTGAAGAATCTGGACGGGAATATCGCCTGGAAGGACCCGGCTCAGGCGGAACGGCAGAAAGAGCGCCTGCTCCGGCAGCAGCTGGAACAGGCACATTCTTCCCCAGAGCCAGCTCAGGAAGAACAGCAAGAAGGAGAAATGACAATGCAAATGTAAGGAGGAATCATGGCAAAGCTATACGTTGCCTATGGCAGTAATCTGAACAAGGATCAGATGGAACACCGCTGTCCCACCGCCCAGTTTGTGGGGACTGGTGTGATCGAGAACTATGAGCTGCAGTTCAAAGGCTCTCGCCTCGGTGCCCACGCAACCATTGCGCCCAGGGAAGGCGCATCTGTTCCTGTTGGGATCTGGAAAATCCAGAAGCGGGATGAGAACCGGCTGGATATGTATGAGGGCTACCATGAAAAGGGCTACTGCTACTATGACAAGGAGCAGATCCCGGTGAAGATGGACGATGGCGGCAGCATCACCGGCATGGTCTACGTCATGGATAAGGAGATGGACTTCGGCATCCCCGCCAAGAGCTACTATGATATTGTCCGTCAGGGATACAAGGACTGCGGCTTTGAGCCTGCTACGCTGGATCTGGCGGTGCGGGGCAGTATGGAGCAGGCCCAGAACAGGATGGCCCAGGGAGAAATGGAAATGTGGTAGGAGGTCTATGGATGTACCAGCAAAAGCAGCTGAGAAAGCAGTTGGGTGATGGCTACCGGTTCTACCAGCGCCTGTCCTCCGGGGAAGCCAAGCGCCTGCTGAGTCAGATGGATGGCGGAAACCACTTTCAGGTAGCCGCCATTCTGACCGCCGGAGTGGTGAAGCTGGAAGCGGTGGTGTACTGGAACAACGGCCGGTACGCCCTGGGGTACGATCTCATGGTGAAGGATTCCCCGGACAGCCCGGACTGGATCTGCTACGAGAGCCTTGCCGAGGAAGTGCGCTACAGCGTCCGGAATCTGGAACGGGAGATGTTTCAGGTGCTGAACCGGGCGGTGGAGCAGTACGGCCTGAGCTATACCGAATGCCGCTTTCCCAAGGTGGACGGCAGTAAAAAGGAACCGTGAGGGCGGCTGGGGCAAGGGTGGATTTTCAAGCAGGAGAAAGGAACGGTGCTATAGCCCCGTTCCTGAACACAGCGGCGGGCAGTGCCCGCCGCCTTTTTCACAAGATTCATAACCGTTTTCGGCGTGGTACGAACATTTCAGAAGAAAACGGCCAGGTGCCGGATTTACCCCTCTGGTGCCTGCGTGCGGTGCCGGGAATGCAAATTTTCTTAGTGCCGCAACAAAAAACACGGTGCTAAGACTGGTGCCTGATCGATATTTGGAGGATAAATGAGCGAAAACAAATCCCAGGAGCCAGAGAAGGAAGTCAAGCGGCGCTTCCAGCTTTGGCTCAAGCCGTCTGTGCTTCAGATGGCGGATGACTTGTACGAAAAGGACAACTGTGGGAGCCGAAGCGAATTCATAGAAAAGGCAATCCAGTTCTATGCGGGGTATCTTTACGGGGAGAGTGCCGGGGACTACCTTCCGAAGATCCTCATTTCCACCCTCAAGGGAATCTTAAACGAGAGCGACAATCGGATCAGCCGGGTGCTGTTCAAGCTTGCGGTGGAGCAGGCCATTACCATGAACGTGGTGGCTGCCACCTGCAACATCAGCCGGGAGCAGTTGGAAAAGCTCCGGGGCACCTGCGTTTCTCAGGTTAAGCGCTCCAACGGTGCCTACTCTTTTGAGGACGCACTCGATTTCCAGAAACGGTAGTCCATGCCCAGACTGGTCACAAAATTCGGCTATCTGAAGCAGGGCAAGGGCAAATCTCCAGGCGGCTATGCCCGGTACATTTCCACCCGGGAAGGGGTGGAAAAAATCTCGGAAACGCCGCAAAAGACCTACGCCGACTACATTGCTACCCGCCCGAGGGCGGAACGGTTCGGCACCCACGGCCTGTTTACGGACGAGGGAGAGCCGGTAGTTCTCAGCCGCGTTTCCGGGGAACTGAACGCCTATTCCGGGAACATCTACACGGCAATCCTGTCCCTGCACCGGGAGGATGCTGCCCGGCTGGGCTTCGATTCCGCTACCCGCTGGCGGGATTTCCTCCGTGGTCAGACGGAAACTTTGTCGGAGAATCTGAAAATCCCCATGGCGCATTTGAAGTGGTACGCGGCATTTCACAACGAGGGCCACCATCCCCATGTCCACCTCATTGCTTATTCTATCGTTCCCGGTGAGGGGCATTTGAGCAAGCAGGGGGTGGAGAAGATGCGCTCGGCGTTTGCCAATGAGATATTCCATCAGGATTTTCTGTGTACCTATCAAAGCCAGTCTGAGTACCGGGATCAGCTCCGCGATCAGGGCCGTGAGAGCATTGCGGAGATTGTGGCGCAGATCAACAGCGGAAGCTACGAAAATCCCAGAGTGGAGGAACTGTTGATCCGGCTGGCGGAGAATCTGTCCCACACCTCTGGGAAAAAGGTCTACGGCTATCTCAAGCCGGAGGTCAAGGCAATCGTCAACGCCATTGTGACTGAGCTTTCTGGTGATGAGCGCATCAAAAAGCTGTACGATTTGTGGTACGAGCAGCGGGAGGATGTGCTGCGGACCTACACAGATACCTTCCCGGAGCGCCTGCCTCTGGAACAGAATCCGGAGTTCAAGTCTATCCGCAACGCGGTGATTCAGGAAGCCATGAAGATCGTAACCGGCATTCAACAGGCGGCAGAACGGGAGCCGTTACAGGATACGGTGGAGGTTGGTTTGCCCACAGGAGAAGAAACCGATGCGGAGCGTGTGGAAACCCCAGACTACTGGATGGAGCGGTTTCATCCAAGAGTTGCAGATTCGTCCCAGGAACATGTGCCGGACGCTTCCGCAGATCTGAATGGCGAGAATGCACCAGCGCCTCGCAGTGCTGACAGCAGGGATTGGTGGTCGGACAGTTACAAAATGGCCCGGAGATTCCTCTATGGTACCAAGGAAGAAAAGCCGGACTTTCAGAAAGCAATGTCCCTGCTGCTTATGGAAGCGAACCAGGGGAACGGATATGCCTACTACGATGTGGGTAGGATGCACTTGTTGGGTCTGGGATGTGAGAAAAATGAGGAGGAAGCACAGCGGTGGTTTCGGGATGCGCTGGATGCCTTTTATATGGCAGAACAGGCAGCGGACAGAAAAGCCTACCTGCGGTACCGCGTCGGCAAGTGCCACGCCTACGGTCACGGAACAGAGCAGAATTACGAGGAATCCGCCCGTTGGTTTCAGCAGGCCGAGGAGGGCAACAACCCCTTTGCTGCCTACTCGCTGGGAAGTCAGTACCTCCGTGGCCAGGGGGTAGTGCAGAACGACAAGACTGCCTTTGATCTGTTCCGCCTGGCAGCAACACACCCAAAACAGCCCAATGCCTATGCCCAGTATCAGCTCGGCAGGATGTGCCGGGATGGAATTGGGACGGAGAAAAATCTGGAAGAATCCAAGCTGTGGTTTGCCAAGGCATACGCAGGGTTCTTAACCATGGAACAGACTATGGCAGATGACAAGCTGTACTACCGTTTGGGTTCTATGAACTACAGCGGAACCGGAACAGAGGTGGATCTGGAACAGGCAAAGCTGTACTTCGAGAAGGCTGTGGAGTTGGGAAATAAGGATGCGCTCTACGGCCTGGGCAAGCTGTATCTCAACCCAGATTTCCCGGAATATGACCCGCAGAAGGCAATGGAGTATTTGAAAAAATGCTTATCGACTTAACACAGCAAGCCACAATATCCTGAAAAAGTCCGATTTATTGGACAGATAGTATGCTACAATGTTCCCAAAAGCAAAAAAGCAAAAAGGGGAACATCATCATGGCACGTACAGCTGAGATTACTTTCAAAG
>ERZ1026868.582-NODE-582-length-22282-cov-6.450893_pt1 | contig 22282 bp, 30 predicted proteins | sample MGYA00380164_ERZ1026868 | MGnify/ENA primary metagenome ERZ1026868 (study PRJEB33269, sample SAMEA4719800) | human gut metagenome | biome: human-associated habitat; feature: organic feature; material: feces | place: Cameroon | collected 2013-10 ... | reverse complement strand
CGAAAAAAGTAAAAAACAAATGGAAGAAAGGAAAGACAAAATGAGTACAATGAGAGAATTGGTGAGTGCCGTGGCAGGCATAAGAGAGTGCGAGGCGAGAATTGCAGATTATCGCGAGAAGATTAAGAGGGAGGAAGAGACGTGCAAACGCCTTAAAGAGTTCGGGGATAAGGTGGACGTTAAGTTCGTACGAGAGAATACTCGATTAGAGAGGACGTTCGGTTCGCTGCTGCTGGATGCGTACAGCGTAGTAAGGGCGTTGTTTTTCTCCTCTCCTGCGGGAGTGATGATTATCTCGGCAGGCAGGGCGAGATGGTGCAGCACGGTGAGTGAGGCGGTGAATGTTCTCCGGAAGGAGAAGGACGAGGTGGAGATTTGGACGGAGGTAGAAGAAACACAAGAATAAGGAGGATAGATATGATGTACTATATAACACTGATACAAGGAGATAGCACGACCACGTGCAAGGTGGCAAAAAGCAAAGAAATAGCCAAGGAGTGGATACGTGATGAGATACACAGCATGAGAAAAGATGTGTACTGCGATATAGATACCTACGTGATAGCAGGAGAGAATAGTTATATACTCCTCAACAGGGAGAGCGATAACTTACTTTGTGCGTGGAAAATAAAGAAAGTTGAATGTCTTGGCGAATGATAACGACAGAACGCACTTATGCACAATGGATTGACGGAGATTGTTTGAATGTGTTGATAGCACGTGCAATACACAATAAAGAACTCCTATACATCACAAGAACCGATAGCAACAGGAGGTTGCATTCGGCACAACATTGCGTGAATGACACCATGAAATACTTTATCCACGGTGTGCAAGTAACGAGGAGACAATGGAAACAATACATAAAAATTTGGAAGTAATATGAAAAGAATAATTTTGAAATCACTCACTCTTTGTAATTTCAAGGGTGAAAAAGGACGAACAACGGTATTCAATGATGATGTTACAACGATTTCGGGAGCGAACGGCTTGGGAAAATCCCGACACTTCGACGCTTTCATCTGGTTACTCTTTGGCAAAGACACGCTCGACCGTAAGGATTACGAGATAAAGACACGTGTCAACGGAGAGGAATTGCACAATGTAGAGTGCTACGTTACAGGTGTATTCGATATTGACGGAGAAGAATTGAGATTGAAACGCAGCTTTGTCGAGGATTGGGTAAAACCGAGAGGAGCGATGGAACGGGTGTTCAAAGGTAATCACACCGAATGCTGGTACAACGATGTACCTATAACGGTTACGGAATACACGAAGAGGATAGAAGCGATAATCGACACCAACCTCTTCAAGATGATAACCAACCCTACATTCTTCGTGTCGATGCCATGGAAGAAGCAACGTGAACAGCTGTTCGAGATGGCGGGCGTGATTTCCGACAAGGAATTGATAGCGAACAATCCTGAGTTCTTCGAGTTGCAAGACATTATAACACAGAAGTCTATTGAGGATTATACCAAGGAAATATCCGCAACGAAAAAACGCTTGAATGAAGAGTTGAAGCAAATCCAGCCAAGGATTGACCAAACGTATAAGATGATGCCGGCACAAGAGGATTGTGCAGCACTCGACACAGCGTTGCAAGAGGTTGACAAAGAGATAAAAGAAGTTGATAATGCCATTGCCGACATCAACGAAGCGACAAGGAAGCAAAATGCAGAAGAACAGGCAAAGCAAGCGAAAATCCATCAACTAAAAACCGAAGCTCAAAATGTATATTTTGCAGCCGTGGAAAAAGCGAAAGATGAAGCATTCAATGCCAATTCCGCTACTCGTGAAGCTCAACGAGAATTAGAACTTGCACAACATGAGATTACCGCACAAAAGCAAGAGTTAAACGTACTTCAATCGAGGATTAAAACCGCACAAAAACAGCAAGTTGATAAACAAGAATTGCAATCCGAATTACGCAAGAATTGGTTCGACGAAAATGCCAAAGAATTTTCAAGCGAAACCACTTGCCCGACTTGCGGACAGGCATTGCCCGAGGAAAAAGTAAACGAAGCAAAGACAATGTTTTCGCAAGCCAAAGCCCAAAAACTTGCAGAGATAACCGAACAAGGAAAGCAACTCGGAAGCGATATTGCAGGATTGCAAACCACAATTCAAGAATTGCAAAAGCAATGTGCAGAGGTTGAAGCAAAAATAAAAGAAGCAGAAGCCGTTACCGTTGCAAAAGCAAAACAAATAGAAGCACAACCACAGGTAAAAGTTGCTGAAATCAAGCAAGAGGAATTACCCGAATGTGTAACGTTGCAAAAGCAAATCGAGCAAATCGAAGCAACATTGCAAGTCGATACAACCAAGGTAGATACATCGAAATTCCAAACTCAAAAAGTCGAATTGAATACAAAGCGAGACGATATACTAACTCGCATCAATCAGCAAAAGACAATACAACTCTATCAGAACGAAATCAGGGAGTTGGAAGAGAAAGGAAAGCAGATAGCTCAACAGATTGCCGACATAGAGAAGCAGGAGTACACGGTTCAAAAATTCACGAAATACAAAATCGAGGAGTGCGAAAAACATATCAATACCAAGTTCAAGATGGTATCTTTCCGCCTATTCGATTACACCATTGATGGAAATCCGATAGAAACTTGCATACCTATGGTTAACGGAGTTGTGTACGGTTCTGCGAATACAGCTGACCAATTCAATGGCGGAATTGATATAATCAATGCTCTGTGCGATTTCTATGGTGTGTCAGCACCTATTTTCTGTGATAACAGGGAAAGCGTAAATCATATGATTGATACAAAAAGCCAAGTAATCAACTTGGTAGTTACAAAAGATAAACAACTAACAATTAAATAGATATGGCAGAAGAAAAAACAAATGGTAATGCGGTTGTAGTTCAGCCGACACCACAGGTAGGGTTCAATTTTTTTGACAAAAGTCAATTCGAGACAATGCAAAGAGTTTGCAACATGTTTGCAACCTCCGACCTCGTTCCGGACAACTACAAGGCTGTGTTAAAGCCAATTCCGGCAGGAGCTAACGAACAAGCGATAGCGGCTATCAATGCGGAGAATGAAGCTATAAAAGCCAAAGCGATAGCGAATTGCATGATAGCAGTGGAGGTATCGACACGAATAGGTGCAAGCCCTCTCATGGTTATGCAGAATATGGCAATCATTTACGGTCGTCCGTCATGGAGTTCCAAATTCTTAATCGCCACGGTTAATTCGTGTGGCAGGTTCAAAGCGTTGAAATTCAAATTCGTGGACAAGGGTGCTTTGGGAATGGTCGAATACACCGACTACGAATGGAACCCCGCAACACGAAGAAAAGAGGCGGTAAAGAAACAATTCGACGGCAAGAAAATACATGATATTGAATGTATTGCTTATACCTCAGAAAAAGGCTCTGAAAATCTGTTGGAAAGCTCTCCCGTGTCTATCCGTCTTGCAATACAAGAGGGCTGGTACACTAAGAGCGGAAGCAAGTGGCAGACGATGACAAAGCAAATGCTGATGTATCGTGCAGCGTCGATGTGGACGAATGTATATGCTCCCGACCTATCGATGGGTATGCGAACGGTCGAGGAACAAGAAGACTTCTACACTGATTACGAGGAGTTAACGACAGCCGAACAAGTTGAAAAGGAGAAAGCTGAAAACGCAAACAAGAAGCAAATAAGCCTCGAACCTACACCTACGGAGGTAGTCGATACTGAGACAGGCGAAGTCAAACAGGCAGAGCCGCAAGCTAAACCAGCAGATACACTTCCCGGATTTTAATATTGTGTAAACCTATGGAATTAAAGATATTGGGTTCGTCGAGCAAGGGTAATTGCTACCTCTTGGACAACGGCAAAGAAGCGTTAATGATAGAATGCGGTATAGCCTTTAAGGAGATGCAAAAAGCAGTGGACTTCGACATCAAAAGAATAAAAGGTTGCATCATATCTCACGAACACGGAGACCACGCAGCACATGTCAAGCAAGTGCTTAAAAACATGATACCTTGCTATATGTCGCAAGGTACTCGTACGGCTCTCGGCTTGGACGATAACCCAATATCATATTCTATGATAGAATGCTTGCCCTACCGAATAGGCTCATTTAATGTGCAACCTTTCGGTGTGGAGCATGACGCAAAAGAACCCTTTGGGTTTTTAATCGCTCATTCTGATTGCGGCACGGTGCTTTTTGCAACCGATACTTACTATCTGCAATATACCTTTGCAAACCTCAGCAACATAATGATTGAGTGTAATTATCGCCAATCTATTTTAGATGAGAATGTGGCAGCAGGAAAGATTTCAGCAAAGCAACGAGACAGAACAATGAAAAGCCATTGCAGCATTGAAACTTGCAAAGAAATCTTGCAAAGCAATGACCTTTCAGCTGTCAACAACATTGTGCTGATACACATGTCGAACGATAATTCACACGCAGAGGAATTCAGGGCAGAGATACAAGCAGAGACGTTGAAGCAAGTTACCGTGGCACAATCTGGAATGACTATAAGTTTCAATAAATCACCATTTTAATTTTCAGAACATGAAGAAGTTTATTTTAAGACAAAAAGGCATTGAAAAATTCATTGGGAAATTTGATTCGAAAAAAAAAGCCGTTAGTATGATGGAACAAATCATTGACGAAAACAACAAAAAATTGTATTCGGATGATGAAAATTGCTTGACCCCGTTTGATTTCGTCCTTGAAGAAGTTGAATGCAAGGAAGTGAACGAAATCATCACGGACTTTGAGAGCGCAAGAAAAGCCCTTGGAGGCACTCCCAATGGATATTTTACCATATGGAAAAAGGTATTGTCCGGCAACACCTTGAAACTTGATGAAGTGACTCGCTTGATCAAGGACTTAAACCCGGCACACGTTCAAGCCCTTATCGCCTTGAATGAGTTGTTCACAATCGCCCAAGCATGGAACAAGGAAGATGAATTTGAACCCGATTTCAGCAATGCAAACCAATTCAAGCATTTCCCTTATTTTGTCTATGATAAGGATGCTGCGAAGTTCGTGTTTTCGTGTACGCATTCTACGGCTAAGTATGCGGATGGGATTTTCGGTTCTCGGCTTTGCTTCAAGACCATAAATCGGTCAAGGCAATTCGGTGAACAATTCGTGGAATTGTTCAACCAAGTTTTCTTAATGGATGATTATCAACTTTAATACAACACCGTTTTAACAAGAATACGAAATGAAAAAATCTGATACATTCACAGCCAAATGCGATTGGTACAGCATCATCTGTACATTGTCTGACGAACAACAATTAGAATTGTTTCGCAACATGTTTCTCTTTGCAAAAACAGGAACTACACAGTTCTCGAATGAAAGTGTTCAAGTGGCATTCGAGTTCATCAAAAAGGATTTGCAAGACGAAAAGAATAAGCGTGAAGAACTTTCCGAAAAGAGAAAACAAGCAAGTTCGCAACGTTGGAATAAAAGGCAAAACCGATGAAAAAAGAGACTTACTATTTTTCTCACGACTATAACGCACGCAATGACATTAAATTACAGAACTTGCTCGCAGAGCAAGGGGTTGCAGGAATTGGCGTGTATTGGTGCATAATCGAAATGCTATATGAACAAGGAGGAACGTATCCTCTTGCATACAAAAGCATTGCATTCACACTGCATACAGATGAGGAGTTAATCAGAGCTGTGATAGAGGATTTCGACCTTTTCGAGAGAAGCGACAAAAAATTTTGGTCGAAATCGGTGAAAAATCGGCTCAAAAAAAAGCAAGAGATTTCTGAAAAGCGAAAAAAAGCGATTTCCCAACGTTGGAAAAATAATGTAAGTCAAAAAAATGAACAGCTGGAATTGTTTGAAAATCAGGAACAAAAAGAGGATACAAATGTATTAGAAAACTATTACAATTCTAATACAATAAAAGGAAAAGAAAGTAAAGTAAAGGAAATAGAAAAAGAAAATGAAGAAAATACTATTAAGGAGAAAAGCAGAACCCGCTTTTCTCCTCCCTCTGTTGAGGAAGTGAATGATTACATCATGAGCAAAGGGTACAATTTATCAGCAGAAAATTTCTGCGATTTTTATGAAAGCAAAGGTTGGTTCGTCGGGTCAAGCAAAATGAAAGATTGGAAAGCAGCTGTGCGTACATGGGCGAGACGACATCAACCAAGTAACGAACCAACGGATAACGATGTAAGATTACATCCGGATTTACTATGGGCGGAAAGATAGACATAACGAAAGCTGTGCAAGCAGTTAAGAATAGTAAAGGATTTCAGGAAAGCGGATTTTTCGGAATGAAAAGGTATTGCCGGAATGAATTTGAATTGTCGGAATATATGCAACTCGTTGAAACATTGGGGAAAATGCACAGACCTGAGTTTGTGATAGATGACAATAATCGTTTCCTGTATGAGAACTTCGTGAAGTGGCTATGTGGAGATACTACAATGCAAGCACTTGACATCAACACAAAGAAAGTAACCAAAGGGAAAATGAATAAAGGAATATACATTGCAGGACCGACAGGCACAGGAAAATCCGTGTGCATGGAAGTGATGCGAGCTTTTGCATACTCCCAGCACTTCAATATACAATACGGTGATTTGCAACGATACATCATATGGTCGAACATGACAGCAAAAAGAATTGTAACCGAGTTTGTCAAGACCTCATCGATACACGAATTTGCGAATATGCACATACTTTGCATCGACGACTTGGGCAGCGAACCGACCGAAGCGGTTTCAATGGGAAACCGAATGAATGTGTTGCAGAATGTGATTGAGGAGAGGGGCGAACACGCCAACTTTTTGACGCTTATAACGTCGAACTATCCGTTGCCTCATGCCAAACTGAACAGCTTGTACGGCGAACGTACAACGCAGCGTCTGCAAGCAATGTGCAACTACTTCGAGTTGACAGGAAAAAGCCGAAGAGTGTAACAAAAACGATAATTTTACGTTGAAAAATTGAAAGGAGATAATATGACAGACAAAAATACGGATTACAGCAATTTGAAAGAAAAGACTATTTTCGATTTCTGCAAGGACGAAAAAATGATAAGTGATATTATCATTATGCCCAAAAAGGATTATTTGAATGAGTTGAAATACAATTTATTATTAAATGCACATACACTTATTGAGTACGCCGAAATAACTAAGAACAATAAATTATTGCGAGCTGTATTGAAGCAGTATAAGAAAGAACTTGAAAAAAATACAGAATAAAAATACTCGATACATTAAGTGAATATGATAAAAAAAAAGTACGGGTAAGCCTATAAGAATAAATTTGAACTCTGTTGACACTACGGTAGAGTTTTTCTTTTATCCATTATTTAGCGATAATCCCCTCATTTTTCAGATACTTTTCGATAAATTGTATTCTATTACCTTGTCGGCACATCGCAACTATTTTCTTGATTTGAGCTTTGCCTACTTTCTTTCCATTTGCCCCCTTGAATTTATCAAGTCCGCCATCTAATAAGGCTTGGATTGCTGTCTTTTCTTGTTCGGTGTACTTTAAGTTGAACAGACTTTTCTTTGCAGATTGCAACACTTTGTCGGGGTCAAGCCCGAGTTTATTGATTACAAAGTCATAACCTATAACACGTTGATTGTAAGCCGTTCTATCACGATTGTTTATAAATTCAGGATGTGGAGTTGCAGGACAACCCATTTTGGAGTAAAATTCGGGTAAGGTTTTACGTGCCACAAACTCATTCATCATTTCCATCACATCAGTCTGAGTTGTGGTTGTATGGCAATAACCCGGAATATTACGATTGTGGGTGATTTCGTGCCATAATGTAGCCATTCCGTCAGCTTCGTCAAAAGTGATTTCATGAGATTTGCCTTGACCGATTTTTGCCATTGCTGATTTGACCCAATCAATTCTTTCAGTCGTTAAGGATATTCGTCCGTTCATATTCGTTGAACCGTTAACTCTTCTTTTGGTTGTTACAACCAAAACACAATCTCCATGTTCAAACCACTTCTCGGTTAGTCCTGCATTTATTTGGTTCAATGTGTCGTCAACGTCCTTTGTGGTTATGTAAGATTTTTTCATTGCCTTGTGAATAGCAACTGTTGCAGCCTTATTAGTTTTGTCTGCCTGATTGATGGTTTTCTTTTTCTGTGTCGTTCGCTTCGACTTCGGCTTCAAAATCCCATCAATCGCCGTCTTATTCTCTCGCAAGAAGTACGGTTCTTTATTCTTCGACCTCCAAACTGCAATATCATCTTTATGCTCTTTCACCCAATCTTTGAAGTTCTTGGGGTAGTCTTTTATCTCGTTTTTGCTCTTGTACTCTTTGCCTTGTTTTTTAGCCAGATATGCCTCGTGCATTTCTTTCCGAGACATCAGAATTGACGTACACACGCAAAAGCATTGCGGATGCCAACCGCTAAAAACGAAATCCTTGGGGTATTCGCCCTCCAACTCATCGCAAATATCATATTCGGGGTGAGAGCGGGAAAGGAAAATCTTTTGTCCTATCACAAAATCAAGCTGTTGCCTACGTGTGTAATCGGAATTGCGGTAAGCCATATTCGTTTCCGTGCGAGCCAACCTCATGGCATTTTTTGCGGAGGAACGATAAATACCTCGTCCCGGATTATACGCTTGTGCCGCTTTGCTCAATTTGAGGTTGCCCGTTGCCTTATCTCTCACTCTGCGAAACAACTTATCGGGTTGGTTGAGCAAGTATCTTACACGCCTTGAAATCGTGCCTGCACTGTTACCCTCACCTATCGACACAGTCAAAGCCATCTCCAATTCCGATTTCAGTTGATTAGAGTATTTCCACACCCTCTCGGATAAGTTCATGCCATTGTTGCGGCGATTTATAAATGCCTGCATTGCAGACGTGTTACGCTGAAACCAATCGACGAATTGAGGCTGGTTGAGGATTTGTTTGCCGAACTTCATTGTCGTAAGCAAATCCAAAGCCTTGTTCGCCTCTTCCCACTCTAACTCAATACCTTGCTCGATAGCTGCAACGGTCAAAGCATGCAATCGTCTGATAACGGCTTGACTTTGCTCCCTCATAGCTTTTTTGTCGTCGAACGAAAACACCTCATCATCTTGTAACGACTTTACTTTGCGAGCAATCCGCAACAGTTCATCGACAGCCTCCGTATAGAGAGTACGTACATTCTCAGCGTACACTTCTATACGTTGCAACATCGTCAAGTTATCTTTGTTATTCGTCATCGTCGTCGTCCGTTAGTCCTTGGTTTCCGCTCGGGTTAATATCTCGTGCTGTCGATTGGAATAATGGATTGTTTTTCGTCTTTCCCTCTTTGGCTTTTTCCAATCTGTCGATTTCTTTTTGCGGATTTTTTACCAACGGATTTAGTTCGACAGCCGTTTCCTGCGATAGCAATTCGCTGTCGTACATCTTTGTGATATTGGTGATTGCGTCTGCAATATCCTCTCCGAATGGTTCTTGATATTCATGTGAAATATCTAATTGCTCAATCTGCGAACGTTTGGGAATGAGTAGCACGTTAGCCATTATCGATTTAATCAAGTTAGCGACACGGTCAAGCAATTCATCGTGTACCTCCTTATGTTTCGACGCTTTAATATCCGCAAGCAACATCACGGTTTTAAGAGCTTTGGCGGATAATTGGGATATGCTTTTGAGCGTTTCCAACGATATTTTCGGGGTAAACGTCAACAGGTGTATCTTCTCTTCGAGCCACTCTATTTCGTCTTTTTTACTTTCGGGAGCGTTATCCCAAGTAAGATACTTAGCGGCATTATTCACATTGTCGGAATTTTTGCTAATCATCAATTTGCCGCTGTCATCTTTATCCGGAAGCATATTGTTCACAACTATATCAGCCGATACCACTGCGATAGGGTCTGCAAAATAGTCGTTCGTATCCGCTGTACGTGATATGATGTGTTCCAGCCTGTTAAGCAAATATTCCGCACCGCTCCATTCTTTGTTTTGGCGGAAAAGGATAATCGGTATTTTCCCGATAATGTTGCTTTTTTGCTTTACCTCCCAACCGCTTTGTGCAGATTTGCAGTAATATATCTTTTCAGCCGTGTAAAGGTTGAAATGCCTTGTGGTCTCTTCGTTGTCTTTAAGATAATATTCCCAACCTATCGCAAGTAGATTTTCGTATTCGTCAAATCTTGAATATATTGTATCACCTTTACTTTGTGCTAAAACTCTTATTTGCAAATCTGCCTTACCCTCCTTATTGCGATAAGGGCGGAAAAGCATTGCACATTCGGTCTCCGAACCTGCCAAACGCTTGCATTGTCTGATTTTGGAATTGAACCGTGTGCGTTTTATAATGTCGAGAAAATCCGTGAAAACCTCATCGGTGTTTTCAGAGTTTTGCAGCCATTTTACAGGTCTTCCGTAGAGAAAAACGAGAGAAATTTCATTGATGTACTGCTGGAACGAAATCGGTATTTTCCAAGTTTTTTTCAATTCTTTCACCGAACCATCAGGATTTAGTTTCAAGTGGTCGGGTTTTCTCATTACATCATGGCTGAATTGAGAGTACTCCCTACGTGCTTCTGTTATTCTCTCTGCATTGCACGTCATCATTTCTTTCGCTTTCTCGATTTCTCCATTTTGCAAGTAGGTCTCAAACGAACTGTTATCTCCTACGAGTGTTGTACTTGTCTGTGCTGTAATTATATTTTCCATGGGTTAAAATATTCCTAATGATGATTTGCTGATATTGCTAAGGTCTATTCCGATATTCTTGCCGAGTACCTCGCTGAGTATTACGTACCTCGTTGCGTCGATACCGTGGTTGAATTTATCAATCGGCTTGTTAAGCCATTTGCCCTCTTTATCTTGCGAATATACGTAATTGTTAAATTCTTTTTTAATATTGGTTGACCGCTTGGTAATCTTTATCTTGTACTGTTGCATTTTGGTGATACCTGCTTCGATTGACCCCGTGCCTTTTACGACGGGGTGAATGTTGATACCTGCTCTATAAATCTCCTGCACAAGTCTCGGGTCTGCACTCTCTGATATAATCTCGTATCCCTTGAAAGGTTTCAATTCGCTGATAATGTCGTTAGTAAGCATGTGGGTTCGGTAGCAAATCTCGTCAATGTACAAGACATCATCTACCAAAGCAACCTCAACGATAGCTGTCGGGTCATTAGTGTAACCGAAATCCACTCCGAGGTAGCGTTTTTTAACAAATTCGGGTATCTCATCGACGGTCTCGACGTTAGTAAAAATCAAACCCTCGACGATAGCCTGTAAGCCTAATCCATAGATACGCCACAATGATTGATTTTTATATTGCAAACTCTCTATCTCGTCAATGATGATTTTTTCCAAGAAAGGATTGTCCTTGTATGTGGTAATGAAGTGATATGTCTTATCTTCCTTGTTCACGTCATTGAGCCAATGGTCTTCGGAGAATGATGGGTTGTAATCCAATATAGTATAATGCGTGGTACGCATTTTGAGTTGCTGGTATTCCAAGAATGAAATTTCATTCGCTTCATTGATATATAGAAGATTACGTTTTCTACCTCTCAATTTTTGTTCGCTATCAGTTGAGAAAAATTCACAAAAACTGCCATTGTAAAAGTTATAAATCAATTCGGTTTTGTTCAATGATTTCACGTTGAACAATCCCATACGTTGCAATATTTCTTTGAAATCTCGCAACACCGAACCTTTGAGTGCAGGTAGCGTTGCACGTACGATTGACAAAGATGTATTCGGGTGGGTTAAGCAATAGACAATCAGCCAAATGACTGTATTATACGTTTTGGAACTTCGGGAAGAACCTTGTTCTGATATAGTTACATAACCCGACTTGATTGCATTGTCAATCTCCTTATATATTCTCGTCGTCTGTATCAGCATTGACTTTATCGCTCGTCTTATCTATTATCTCGACTTGGATGTTATTGTCAATTTTTTCCCCTTTGCTGGTTACGTCAACGTAGTTCTGCATTAGTTTTATTCGCTCTTCTTTCGTTCCTATTAAACGATATATCGCCAGCAATTCACTTGCTCTTTCACTCATCATAAGTTTCTTGCGTATTTCAATTTTCGTTTTAGTTCTATTGATGAGTAGCAATTCTCTAAGTTGCGTATATTCCTCAGAATTAGTTGGGAAAAAACGATAGAATGAATTCTTGCAGATAGGAAGATAGGCAAGTACGTCTTCGATAAACCATAGATTGTTCTCTTTTATAGCGTTAACTGCCTGATTAAATAATGTTTCAGGATTATACATAACTTCACTTTTTGCGAAGTTACGAAAATTCTTTGAATGACGAATATTTTTGTAGAGAAAATGCCTGTAATTATATGATTTGATTAGTGTTATCTATTATCTCTATCTGTATAGGCTCGAAGTGTAAAGGTTTTCCATTTTTACCTGTAATTTCTTTTTTATCAACATATAAACCAAGTAATTTTCTACGTTCAATTAGTTGCTGACGTATCTCTGCAATATATGCAGGATTGCCAAGCCCTACAATATTTTCCGTTTGGTTTTCTCTTTTTATTGTCTGAATTTCTGCAAGTTCTGTATTTTCACTTGCAACAGGTACGCCGATACGTTTATTGTTTTCCTTTACCCAATCTTCCTTTGATTTTTCCCACTGTTGCCACAGTTCGCAAACGCAATCATCTATACGTTCAAGCTCTAATTGCAACACGCTGTCAATATCACTAATTCTTACACTTCTCCATTCCTGCAACAAATACTGTACATCATTCCAAATGGTACGCTCTGATACAGTGCTATTCATTCTCGCTCTTACCTCTTGGGTGATTTTTCGGATTGTCCACCCTCGTTTGTAGAGGTCTGCAACAATAACCAGCCTGCCTTGTTTGATGTGATTTCTTTTCGATGTTATGCTCATAATGTACGTGCTTTGTCATATCGATAAATAAGGTTTCCGCTTTCGTCTTTGACGAAATTATTTTGCTCATCTGTAATCGGTTGCATTACTCCCTCGAACATCTTGTAAGGAGATTGACCCACTTGCGGATTATTCCACAGCCAACGGATATAGTCAGCCATTGTCATACCTGCGAACTTTGCCATCCTTTCAGAGGATTGGAGGTTGAAGCCTTGTGTCAAATGATATTCATACGAATGTAGCGTTTCAATGTCTTGCTTGATGTCATTCCAAGTACACGTACCTTTGTTTTTGCATATTTGCAAAGCCTCGCAAAATTGCCCATGCGAGTAATTCCAATCCGGAGGTAATCCGCAACATGAACCATTGTTGCACATCTCTTTGAAATGTGCGTCAGACACATAGAAACGCATGCCGAGGTCATCGCATAAAGTCTTCATTCTCTTTAAGAAAGGGCGTTTCACATTACGATTAAGCCTTAAATAACCTTGTGATATGCTATATCGCTTGTAGAATTTCATGAGGTCGAACCCGCACAGCTGGGATAATGTGGGCATAAAATCTTTCAATGTTTTGCTCCGTACGTCGGCACAGAAAAATTCCGTTGACAAAGCTGACGCCCCTCTGTTACCGGCTTCACGAATTAAGTCGAGATATGTAGGAGAGGACACGCCGATGATGAATGGACGCAAACGCAACGTTGCACCTCCTGCGTTTGCATGTGCTATTCTCTCGATTGCATCGAGGCGTTGCTTCGGTGTCGGCACACCTCGTTCTATCACTTTCGCTTTCTCTTCGTCGAGGGTGATAATGGAAAATTTGAAGTTCCAATTTCTCTGTCCTTGAACCAAATCCATATACCGTTTATCTCTTGTCCACCATTCCGATTTCGTAGAGAAACAAAGAGGGTAGTTTATGTCCTTGAAAAACCTCAACAGTTCGAGCGTCTTTCCGTATTTGTGTTCAAACCCGTCAAATTGGTCTGATAATCCGCCCCACTGCATGACACGACGTTGCTTGATATAAGTAGCGAATTGCCCTGCGTGTTCGTCGGGGTGCAAAAACATTTTCTTGATTTTTTCGACATTAACATATTTGACGTCTTTATGCAAGTAAGCTTCTTTTGAATTGCCTATCGCTCTCTGAAACTGCGAGAAACAATACATGCAGCCAAAAGAACAGTTACTGTATGTGTCGAATGTCATTGGCATCGAACAATCTGCTATCTCGTTCGTCCAACGTGGTGAACCGTAGTACTTCATATTATAGGATTTTCTTGAATTTCAACTGCGAATTTGCGGGATAACCAACTTTATCGTGAAAATCAAAAAGATACGGGAACATATCTTTGATATACTTAGCTTCCTTTTGCAATAGCGGTGTACGTTCATCGATAGAGCCGAACCCGCCTTTGGTGTTCCTCGAAAAATCGGGAAGTATCCAATTATCTCTCAATATAATACCATATCTTTCAATGTTCTTTGCAGTCCAATAATGGTCTTCAAGTACATTCACATTCGTATCAAATCTAATATCACCTTTCTTGACTATAATACATCTTCCATCGATTAGGCTTTGAAATGAACGTCGTTTCATTCTGAACATGGAATTACCATTGCTTGCAAATCCAATCAAATGAATTTTCGTATTCCCCGATATTCCAATCAGACTTTTGCAGTTTCGGATAAATTCCTCAAAACTTATTGGTTGCAGAAAGTCTTTACCGATATTATCGTATATATTAGGTATTTCATTCATTTTCGAGAAATAGTACTTGTATCTTGTAATGCGTACACAATCATCATTCAAAAACAATGACCACTCTCCATTTTCCAGCATATCGAGGGCAAAATTTCTTTGCAACGTAAGACCCTTTGGGTTTAATGTAGGAATAAGCGTTGCAGTTTTGCCGATAACACCGTTATCTTTGAACTTTTCAGCGTCTTCCTTGCTATGACACAGGACATAATGCTCGATATTTTCATTGCTCAGCATTAGCGAGGTCGTCATTGTATCGTAACGATTGTAAGCGAATACAAATATCTTCATCGTTACTTACGTAATTCCATAACCTCATCAAGACCGTAAACCACTTTATCGATAGAGGAAAGACCGAGTAAAGATGCTATTTCATTTTCTCTGTCTTTCGGATAGGTTATAATGACACGTTCCATAGGAGTTTCATCATCGCCTTCAAGTTTTGGTAATTCGTCCGGTGTAATATCTATACCTTGTAACTCTTCTGGCAATTCACCTATAATATCTTCCGCAATGCTTGGCGTGTTCTCATAAGTCAACGGTGCATTCGGTTGCTCGTAATTACTTTGTAGCGGTGTATATGGTTCGGGTGTCCACACGTCCACACCCCACGAAGTGAGGTCTTTATCGTCCCAATCCGATAACTTCTCGTAATCCCATTCACCAAATGAGGCGTTATCCGCAATGATAAATTCTTGCTTTTCCGTCTGCGATAGTTCGGAAGCTCTGACTATTTCAGCTGTCGGTTTTTTAAGCCATTTTGCCCACTGATTGAGTAAGTTTTGTTGTTCAGTTTCTGTTACTTGTGTGTAATTTTTGGTTTTCTTGATAATCTTACTAATGTCATCAAAGGACATTTTGGCAACTACATTGAGAGCTTTTATTCTCATATTTCCTCCCAATGCCATCATCTTATCATCGACAACTATCGGGCGGATTTTTATCATTTTGGGAAAGACAAGCAAACGCTCAATCAGTAAGTTGAGTTTTCGTTCTGTTATCTTGCGAGGATTTGCTTTGTTCTCGCTTAACTGCGAGAGGATTACTGTTTCTGTCGTCATATCGGTTTCTGTATAAGTATATATGGATAAACAAAAAGGTGCAACACTCTTGTTCAGAGCATTACACCTCATCATTGTTTATCTTATATATATCATCGTTACTTGAATTTCGGCAAAGTTATGCACTAAATTATAGCAACAATGACAGTATCCGAACAGAATAAGGAAAGTATCAGACTATTTCATATTCGTATTAGCATATAGAAGTTCATTCAGTTTGTTTATTTCGACAGTTAATTCCTTAACTTGTTCGAGCAATCTGCGATTATGTTTCAAAAGTAATTGATATTGATTATCTTGCGGCTGAAATTCTACATCATTATATAACATTGTACCATCTCCTGTAAGAACCCAATCAATATTCAATTCCGGAAATCGTTTACCGACAAGTCCTAATTTGGATTTTGATATTACAGTTACACCGCATAAATAATTCAATCCAATGCGTGTAGTAAGCTCAAATTCTCGCCTACTCATATTTTTTGCATCAATAAACATCTGTAATCTTGTCATTACAGCCTCTCTTCTCGTCATTTCTTCTGGTGTCATAATTCATTATTGTTTAGCGTGTTACAAATTCTATCATCATTTTCTCTAAAAAAATCTTCGTTATGTCGTAGATTATTTCTACCTTTGCAAAGTCGAAATATAAATCAATAACGAGAATTGAAGAGAAAAAGTTGCGAAAAAATGAGAGAAATCGAAAAAAAAATAATCGAACTATATAATGATGTAATGGCTTCGCCTGACACAACATCACCTCATCATGCTCTGAATATAGTTGCAGAGCGAATAGGTTTTACTCTCATGGGAGTAAAACGAATACTCCGCAAATTCGATGCCTATAATCCGCATCCGAGAAAGTATCCAAATCCCATAAAGGTGATAAAACTATATAATGCTCTACGGGCTAAGGATAAAAATATGAGACAATTTGAAATCGAATTCAGATTATCCAAGCACTTTGATTGCACATGTAATTATGTGCGTAGGGTAATTAGAGCTTATAAAAAAAGACAGTAATGAATGAAGACGCATTAAAACAGTTAGCAAATTACTTTTGCGAAATCTTCGCTCATCGTGTTGCCGCTATTATGTTGCAAGAGATTAAGCAAGAGAATGCACAGCCTAAGGAGGAATTTTTGACCACTGTAGATGTGGCAAAATTGCTTAATGTGAACCAAAACACGGCGAGGCAAAAAATGAAGCTGATGAGCTACATAAAGCAAGGTAAATCAATACTTGTTCGCAAGTCTGAATTTGATAAATATATGCGAGAGCAAGAACATAAAAGACACAGCAATTCAGATGCTGACGATTACTGCTTTGCAAAACCAATGCCACAAGTGAAAAATCGTAAATAATTGGAATTATGAGTCTTGAAAATAGCAAACAACGCTATGTAATGGCAAGAAAGTTAGCAGAAAAAATAACACGCTATTCCATGAATAATGGAGGAAAACAAATCTTAGAGGGTTTTGAAGATTTCTTACAATTCTCTATTTATGCTTGGTTATCAGAACGGAAATCATGGAAAGAAGTCCATTTTGAACGAACACAAAAAGAACTTATAGAATTAAAAGAAATCTTAACCGAATATAGCAATGATATGCATATTCTTCTTCAGGATAATAGTTGGTGTGATTTGATTGGCTATATGTATGAAAGTTTTGCAGCAGATGGAGGACAAAGAAAAGCATTCAATCAATTTTTCACTCCCGAACATGTGTGTACGCTCATGGCGGAATCCGTTTGCGGCAAATTTAATTTAGAAACTTGCAACAAGCTACTAAAAGGCTCATATACAACCTTAGACCCGACATCCGGAAGTGGACGTTTACTTCTGGCTCATCATTCATATATAATCAAAACATATAATGGAATTGGCGTACCTTACTTATTAGCAGAAGATTTATCACGTACAGCAACACTTATGACGACGCTTAACTTCCTTGTTCACGGGTGTGTTGGTGAAGTTATAAATCATGACACATTAACTGAACCTGATACTATGCGTTTTGGTTTTTTCGTCAATCGACATATGTATGAAAAAGAGCATGAATTGTTCAGATTGCCACATGTAGAGATTATTACAGATTACTCGGAAACAAAATTCTATAAGGTTTGGAAATCACAGCGAGAGGAATATAAGAATAAGCAAGTCGAAAATATATCATCTTCAAAACTTCAAAAAATACTTGAAGCAAAAGAGAATGCAGAAATATTGCAGGAGACAATGGAAATAAAAGATGAAATGCAAGAAGATAATATAAGTACTTCGCAGGAGATATTGCAGCCAAAAAAGAAAATTGAACGAATACAGTTGGAATTATTCTAAAAATCAATAAGATATGACAGATAAGAAAGTAGAAGTAGTGAAAGACCAAATGAATTTGGAAACCCTTAACAAGAACCTCATCTCGGAGAATGAGACGTTGAAGAAGAAAATGGCAAAATTGAATGAAAAACTTGCCGAAAAGACAAGCCAAAACCAAGCTATTTTGAAGAATAGCGGCAGAACAAAAAAAGCTCTTATAGCACTTGAAGAAAGTGGTATAAAAGACGCTGAACAAGTAGGTTATAAACTTGCAAGATTGAAAGAGCAGCATACAGCCTTGGCACAGGCGAACGCTGATTTGGTAGCATCGCAAGAAGCTATGGAAGCCAAATATACAGAAGTTACGAACGAGCTGAAAAAGGCACAAGAGCAAATCGAAAAAGATAAGAAGGCATGGGAAGAGATAAACGAACGCCTGAAAACCATCACGATGAACCGTGAACATGAACATGAGCAGTTTATAAAAATGGATAAAGAACTCAAAGAGTTGATGGAAATAAAAGAAGCGAAAAACAAAGAGATAAAAACCAAAGATGAAAGAATACGAGAATTAGAAAGTGAAAATCGAGAATTAGATGCTAATGTGTATCTCTTCCAGAAAAGTTATGAAGAAGCATGCACACGTACTCGTTTTGATGTCAGCTTATGGACACGCATTAAATTCTTATTTACAAAAGAGCTAAAACAATAAACAAATGAAAGTAAAAGTAAAACTCTTTGGCGGTGCAACTCCTCTAAAACTCATAATTCAAGGTGATTGGATAGACCTCGCAGCAAGGGAAGATGTGGTTATTCCGGATAAGTACACGCTGACACGAATACCTTTGGGAGTAGCGATGGAATTGCCAAAAGGTTACGAAGTAATTGTTGCACCGAGAAGTAGTACAGCGATGAAGCACGGCATAATGCTCGCAAACTCAATCGGAATAATTGATAATGAGTACAACGGAAATAACGACGAATGGAGCTTCTGTGCGATGAATATACGCTTACAACCTGTAACGATAGAAAAAGGAACACGGATAGCACAATTCCGCATACAGCTTTCGCAAAAAGCCACTGTATGGCAGAAATTGAAGTGGCTGTTCAATAGTAAGATTGAGTTTGAATATGTGGATATACTGCATAATCAATCACGAGGCGGATATGGCACGACGGGCGAAAAGTAAAGATGCTTTGAATAATGAGCAGCTGTTTGAATTGCTCGGAGTAACAGAGGAGGAATATGCTTACATCATATACAGTTTACAGCAGATAGGAACGTGTGGTGTTAACCCGCCACACCCCTCTGTAACAAAGCAATACACGCAAATGCCGACAAAGTATTTACACAAATTTTTAGGTGGCAAAAAACCGAAAAGGAGAAAAGAAAAATGAATATAAAAAATGTAATGCGTAAACGATGGAGTGAAGTTCAATTACTGAATTACAATCTGCCATTGCACGAGATTTTAGAGATTTCAGAAGTTGTAAAACTCGATAAATACACTGATTTCGAGGTAATAATAGGCTTCACAAAACTATTCGGCACAAATCCTGATATAGCTACATGGAGAACGTTTTTCCACAATGCACGACATGGAGTTGTCGTAGATTTATACGGCAACATTATAATGGAAGAGCAAGATGTAAAAGGTAGAACTATTATAACAATAGAAGAGTTCTATCGCAGGATTGACAGCAATAAAAAAGCCCAAAAAATAGCCAAGCAAATCAGTGCAGCAGTAATAGAAAGGAATAAGCCGGAGAATAAGTTGACTTTTGATATGATTGTCAAGTATAATCTTACAGCATCACTCACAGACCTTTGTTATTCATTGATATATGATATAACACAAGAGCTTGAAAAAAAGAATATGCGTCTTATCGGTACGAGTGGACACAGAATTAAGAATATTGTATCCACAGCAGAAAAATTCAAGCAAGCATGTCTATCTTATAGCGATACATGGTTTCAGCACAGTAAAATACCGAATGAGGATACAGCCGAACTCATTCAGAAAATTAGCGATGTTTTTGCAATGTTGATGAAGCATGCTGTCAATGCAATGCTTGGAGCTGATGATAATGCAGAGAAAATTGTTGATTTCTGTAAATCTCTGGAAAACATACCATTATTCAAGAATATTGAAGAAGAAAGTCTTGACGGAATGATACCACAAGAGTTTAGAGAAGAATATAAAAAGAAGTAAAGCCATGAAAGACTTGAAAATTAAGATGAGCAAAAGCGAGGTGGAGGGTTTTGCAAACCTTACGAAGATGTATATTGCGGGATTTCAAGCAGCTAATACACACGTAGGTTACTTGCACTCTGTGCTGTTGCTCGATTATTTGGAAAGTCTTAAAAAGAAACTCCCATATCTCAAACCGTTGAAGAACCTCATCAAATTACCTGTCAAGTACATGCCTTTATACCTCGTAAGCGGCACGAGGTTCTTCAAGTCATTACCGCCTTACGAATTATCGATAGCAACCGAGATAAACGGCATGATTGACAGAGCAGTAAGAGACGACAGAGCGGCAATGCAAGCGTACGAGGAGAGAGAAAGGAGTTATTTAGAATTACTTAATAACTGAAAAAAAAGAGAACATGGAAGCAAATGAGTTAATGATTGGAGATTGGGTACGTATAATAGATTATTCAAAAAAGCGAAAGCGAACAGTTATTGGAATGGTTATGGATTTATGTTGCACGGGAGCGGTGTATATATTCCATGGTGAAGATGAATTATGTTACGAAACTAACGATGATATACTTCCTATCAATATAACAGATGATATTTTGGATAAGAATTTTGAAAAATGTTCCAACGCAAATTCTCAGCCTATTTATAAGATAACACCATCTCTATTTATCGGAATAAATCATAACCTCTGCCACATAACAACTAAATTAGCTGATAACTTCAAAGTTCGTCATATTCATGAGTTACAGCATATTATGCGACTGCTGGGCTTGATTGAACAAGCGAACAATATTAGAATATGAAAAAAGAACTTGAAACCAAAATTGCAAACTCGATAGAGTTAACACACGGGAGTTTATTCTCGGGGATAGGCGGGTTCGAGTTAGGGGCTGAAAGAGCGGGAATACCAACGATTTGGAATTGTGAGATTGAAGAACGCAAAAGAAAGATTTTGAAAAGACACTTTCCGCAAACGATACAGTACGAAGATATTACGACAATGAAAAATCCTCCTTATGTGGATATAATCTCGGGAGGGTTCCCATGTCAAGACATCAGCCCAGCACAAAACAAATTCAAAAACGATAAAACAAAAGATTATGGGATACACGGCAAACGGTCGGGATTGTGGAGCGAATTTAACCGGATTATTCGCAACGTTAGACCCAAATACGTACTCATTGAGAACTCTTCAATGCTCCCTTTTCGAGGACTTGAATACGTCCTTTGCGACTTGTGGACGAGCGGGTATGATGCGGAATGGCAGACTTTATCGGCGAGAATGTTTGGATTCCCGCACATCAGGAAGAGATGTTTTATTGTTGCCTACGCCCTGCAAGAGCGACCATATAGGAGTCATGAATACTTTAATTGCCTACAAGAGGTACTACGAAGCAGACCACCAAGACAAATTAGTCTACCAATGCCACTTGAACGGATTAACCCCTCAACAGTGCAACACGATATACGAATTGGTGATGGGTTTTTCGGAGGGCTGGACAGAAGAAGAATAGAAGATTGCGGCAATGCTGTAATTCCCACTATAACAGAATATTTATTCGAGGCGATAAAAGAATTTGAAGCAAAAACAACAATTAAATTTGAATGATATGATAGTGGATTTTGAATTGACAGAAACCGTAGAGGAAGCGGAGAACTCATACATCAAGGAAGTGTACTTTGACGACTACGCAAAGATTAGCGATGTTACCACCAAAGCAAAACAATTCATAGATGAATTTGAGCAAGTAACCTCTGTAAGGTTCTACTTTGACAACAGCTTCTATATAATTGAAAAACCCATAGAAGTGGAAATAAGAATAAAAGCAATACACAAATGACGACAAACGAATTAAACGAGAAGTACACCGAGCTGCGAGAACAATTTCTCAAACTCCAGAGTGCCTGTATCTACGAGAAGTTCTACAATGAAACCCTCAAAGACGAGAATACAACGCTGAGAAAAGAAATTCAGGAATGTAAAAAGATAATAGAGTGCCTGAAGAGGCATAACGTTCAAACCACTATAGAAAAGGATGCGGAGGAATTCGAGGAGGAATTTCCTCCAATAACAGAAGAAGAGGA
>ERZ1026868.577-NODE-577-length-22377-cov-3.544530_pt1 | contig 22377 bp, 20 predicted proteins | sample MGYA00380164_ERZ1026868 | MGnify/ENA primary metagenome ERZ1026868 (study PRJEB33269, sample SAMEA4719800) | human gut metagenome | biome: human-associated habitat; feature: organic feature; material: feces | place: Cameroon | collected 2013-10 ... | reverse complement strand
TCTCGGCGTAATCGTCGGCGACGACGGGGATTTCCTTATTCACAAGGGGCAGAATGACCGTCTTGCCCACGATGTCCTTGTAGCGCTCATCGTTGGGGTTGACGCACACGCCGGAGTCGCCCAGCATGGTCTCGGGACGGGTGGTCGCCACGATCACCTCGCCGGAGCCGTCGGCCAGCGGGTAGCGGATGTGCCACAGGTGGCCGGGCTTGTCCACATACTCCACCTCAGCGTCGGACAGGGCGGTGACGCAGTGGGGACACCAGTTGATGATGCGGCTGCCCTTGTAGATCAGACCCTTTTCGTACAGGGAGACGAAGACCTCCCGCACGGCCTTGGAGCAGCCCTCGTCCATGGTGAACCGGGCGCGCTCCCAATCACTGCTGGCGCCCAGCTTCTTCTGCTGCTCCACAATGCGGTTGCCATACTTGTGCTTCCAGTCCCAGACGCGCTCCAGAAACTTTTCACGACCAAGATCGTAGCGGGTCAGACCCTCCTTGCGAAGCTCCTCCTCCACCTTGATCTGGGTGGCGATGCCGGCGTGATCGACGCCGGGAATCCACAGGGAATTGTAGCCCTGCATCCGCTTGAACCGGATCAGGGTATCCTGCAATGTCGCGTCCATGGCGTGACCCATGTGCAGCTGACCGGTGACGTTGGGTGGGGGCATGACGATGGTGAAGGGCTTCTTGCTTTCATCCACCTCGGCGTGGAAGTAGCCGCCCCGCTGCCACATGTCGTAGATCTTGGACTCCACCTGCTGCGGCTCGTAGACCTTTGGTAATTCTCTTGCCATTTTCTTTCGCTCCTTTTCTTAAATAAGAAACGCCCTGAGCCGGGGAAGCTCTGAATCGACTGACTCAAAGATTCCCCAAAAGCTCAGGGCGAAAATTTTCCGCGGTACCACCTGAATTCCCTTTCGGGCACTTAAAAACTGCTGTAACGGGCAGCCCCGTTCTTTCCTACTTTATTCAGAAAGACCGCTCCCGGGCGACCATCCGAACCGGCCAATATGCGCTTTCACCAACCGCACACTCTCTTCCTTGAGCCGAAAACGGAACCTCCCGTTCACCGCGTTATCAATTTCATTTCATTGTATTGCAAAGGCAGTATTTTGTCAAGAAAAATGTTGGTGCCCTTCTGCCATCCATTGACATTTCCTGCCGGTCATGCTATGCTTTGGACGAAAAATCCTGCGGAGGCCATTTCTTCATGAAACAGCATTCTGTACCCAAATTCCTTGACAACTTTCTCACACGTACCCTGTCCGGTACGGTGTTTTCGTGGCGGGAAATTCTCCGTCTGACCTTTCCCAACGTTCTGGACTGTCTGTCCATCATGTTCATCAGTATGCTCATCACCGCCCTCATCAGCAGCAACGGCGAAGCCAGCGTCGCGGCGGTGTCTCTGGTGACGCCGCTGGCGTGGATGATCACCTGCATTTTCAACGGTATCAGCGCCGGCGGCACGGTGGTGGTCGCCCAGAGCTGCGGCATGAAAGACCCTGTTCGTATCCGCAAGGCTGCGGGCATGACGCTGTGGCTGACGGTGGCAGTCGGCACCGTGGTGTGCCTGCCCCTGCTGATGTTTCCCCGTCAGGTGCTGACCCTGCTTTACCCGGAGGCAGAAGCCGTCGTTCTGGAAAAAGCCCGGATTTATCTTTCCGGCAGAGCTTGGTCGATGCTGGTGTTTACCATATATACCGCAAACTTCGGCATTCTCCGTGGGCTGGGAGAATCCGGCCGGTGCCTTGCCCTGAGCGTCATCATCAACGCCGCCTATCTGGTGTTCAGCATTCTGTTTCTGAATGTGCTTCGGATGGATATTCTCGGCAGCGTTTTTGCCCTGCTGCTGGCGCGGTTCATTGGCACCGCCGCGTCCTTGATCCTGCTGTTTTTCTGGAAAGCGCCGGTAAAAATGACCTTCGGGCAGATATTCACCGGCGATAAAGGGATTCTCCGCTCCACCTTGCAGGTCAGCATTCCCCTTGGGCTGGAACAGGTGTGCTCGTCCCTCGGAAATGTGGTGGCCGAAATGTACATGATCTCTCTCGGCACCACAGCACTGGCGACCCACGCCATTGCCAATTCCGTAATCGGTGTGTGGTACTCCCCTGCTATGGCCGCGGCGAACCTGTCCGTGACGGTGGTCGGCCGGTGCTTTGGCGCGGAAAAGTATGACGAAGCCAAACGCTACGGCGTCCGTTGCGACCAGATCGCCCTGATTCTGGTGCTGCTGACCTCCGCCCTGTTCATTCCCCTGCTTCCCGCGCTTCTGGGGCAGTACCACCCCACGCCGGAGGTCCTTGCCATGGCGAAAAAGCTGCTGTACTGGTCGATTCCCAGCCTGCTGCTGTTCTGGCCGCGGTCGAACACCCTGCCCAGCACCCTCCGGGCGGCCAACGATACCCTGTACCCCTCCGTGGTGTCACTGGCTGTGCTGTGGGTCGTGACCATCGGCCTTGGCTATGTGCTGGCGATTCCCTGCAAGCTCGGCCTGCTGGGCGTGTGGATCGCCATGTGGGCGTCGTGGGCAATCCGGTGCGTCGTCTTCTCCGTCCGCTTCGGCAGCGGAAAATGGCTGCACAAGGCGTTGACGAGCCGGTAAAAATCGCATATAATGTATGCAGTTTATTGGAAGCGGGAGTGTTTGCTCATGAAATTATCCCTGGTAGTTCCCTGTTATAACGAAGCGGATAACGTCGCCCTGTTTCAGCAGGCGGTCATCTCCGCCTTTGACGGCTGCGGCTATGATTACGAGATCGTCTTCATTGACGACGGCAGCCGGGACGCCACGCTGCACAATTTGAAAAAACTTTACGCCGCGCAGGAATGCCCCGTGAAGGTGGTGTCCTTCTCCCGGAATTTCGGCAAGGAGGCCGGAATTTACGCGGGCTTGCAGCACGCGGCAGGAGACTATATCTGCCTCATTGACGCCGACCTCCAGCAGCGTCCGGAAATCGTCCGTAACATGGTGAAAATTCTGGACGAAGAACCGGAATTCGACGTGGTCGCGGCCTTCCAGGATCGCCGGGGCGAAGGAAGGGTGCTGTCCTTCTTCAAAAAGTGCTTTTACAGCATCATCAACAAGCTGTCCAAGGTGACATTGCAGCCCGACGCCAGCGACTTCCGTACCTTCCGCCGCAGCGTCCGGGACAGTATTCTGGAGCTTGCGGAATACCACCGCTTCTCCAAGGGCATTTTCGCATGGGTGGGCTACAGCACCAAGTTCATCCCCTACACCGCCTGCGAGCGGGCGACCGGCACCACGAAATGGAGCTTCTGGAAGCTGGTGAATTACGCCATCGAGGGTATCATCGGTTTCTCCACCGCCCCCCTGCGGCTGGCGACATGGCTGGGCGGCGCGACGGGCGTGGCGGCTGTCATTTACCTGATTGTGGTGGTGCTGCAAAAGCTGATTCAGGGCATCGACGTTCCCGGCTACGCCACCATCATCGTGCTGATTTTGCTGCTGGGCAGCGTGCAGCTGTTCTGCATCGGCATCATCGGCGAATACGTGGGCAGAACCTTTGAGCAGAGCAAGGACCGCCCGATTTATATTGCCAAGGAAGTTCTGGATTACGAGCAGAACTGACATAATAACACAAAAAAGGAGCAATTTTATGACAATCACAAAGGACATCCGGTACATCGGCGTCAACGACCATGCGGTCGACCTGTTCGAGGGACAGTACGTTGTCCCGGGCGGCATGTGCTACAATTCCTACGCCATCGTGGACGAAAAGGTCGCCATTATGGACACCGTAGACCGGGGCTTTACCCATCAGTGGCTGGACAACATTCAGAACACCCTGGGCGGCCGCAAGCCGGACTACCTGGTGGTGCAGCACATGGAGCCTGACCACTCCGCCAACATCGCCAATTTCCTGAAGGTCTACCCCGAGGCGACCGTGGTTTCCTCCGCCAAGGCCTTTGTCATGATGAAAAACTTCTTCGGCGACGACTACGCCGACCGCCGCATTGTCGTCGGCGAGGGCGATACCCTGTGCCTGGGCAAGCACACCCTGACCTTTGTGGGTGCGCCGATGGTTCACTGGCCGGAGGTCATCGTGACCTATGATTCCTATGACAAGGTTCTCTTCTCCGCTGACGGCTTCGGCAAGTTCGGCGCTCTGGACGTGGAAGAAGACTGGGCAGACGAAGCCCGCCGGTACTACATCGGCATCGTGGGCAAGTACGGCGCGCAGGTGCAGGCGCTGCTGAAAAAGGCCGCCGGGCTGGACATTTCCATCATCTGCCCCCTCCACGGCCCCGTGCTGACGGAGAATCTGGGATATTATCTGAATCTGTACGACATCTGGTCTTCCTACCGGGTGGAGAGCGACGACATTGTGGTCGCCTACACCTCCGTCTACGGCCACACGAAGGCGGCGGCAGAGCTGCTGGCGCAGAAGCTGGTGGACAAGGGCTGCCCCAAGGTCATCGTGCACGACCTTGCCCGGTGCGACATGGCCAAGGCCGTGGAGGATGCCTTCCGTTACGGAAAGCTGGTGCTGGCCACCACCACCTACAATGCCGACGTCTTCCCCTTCATGAAGGAATTCATTCATCACCTGACCGAGCGGAACTTCCAGAACCGCACCATCGGCCTGATGGAAAACGGCTCCTGGGCGCCCCTCGCTGCCAAGACCATGCGCAAAATGCTGGAGGGCGAACAAGAACAATCTGGACGCGCTGTTCAACATCGGCTACGGCCTGTACGTGGTCACATCCAGCGACGGCAGCAAGGACAACGGCCTGATCGTCAACACCGTCTCTCAGGTCACCAACACCCCCAACCGCATCGCCGTCACCATCAACAAGCAGAATTATTCCCACCACGTCATCAAACAGACCGGCGTGATGAACGTGTGCTGTCTGGACACCTCTGCCCCCTTCTCCGTTTTCCAGACCTTCGGCTTCCAGAGCGGCCGCACGGCGGACAAGTTCGCCGGTGTCGAGGAGCTGCGCTCCGATAACGGCCTGCGGTTCCTGCCCCGGTATATCAACTCCTTCATGAGCCTGAAGGTGGAAAGCTATGTTGACCTGGACACCCACGGTATGTTCATCTGCTCCGTCACCGAGGCGCGGGTGATCTCCGACCGGGAGACCATGACCTACACCTACTATCAGAACAATGTCAAGCCCAAGCCGGAAACCGAGGGCAAGCACGGCTTTGTCTGCAAGGTCTGCGGCTGGATCTACGAGGGCGACACCCTGCCCGACGACATCGTATGCCCCCTGTGCAAGCACGGCGCTGCGGATTTTGAACCCATCGGGTAATTCAGGTTTGGAGGTAATCGGGCTATGAACAAGTTCAGAACGGTTGTATCCGTGATCGTCATGGTCATTGCCGCGATCGTCGGGTTCTTCATCGGCGCAAGCCTTGGCGACGCGCTGGGCGGAGCCATTCTGTTTGCCCTGATTGCCGGATTTGCCTGCGTGATCTACACGTTGGACAACCGGGAGCGATAAGCCAATTAGCACAATATAGTGTAATCCTCCGCATGGACAAAATCATGCGGAGGATTTTTCTATGCAAAAGTATGGCATAAAAAGAATCGTATTATGCGTTTTCGTCCAAGTACGACTGAATGCACTTGAGGAACGCCGTGCCGTACCAGGCGGCCTTGATCTCGCCCACGCCGGAGACCTTCTTGAATTCGCTCATGGTGGCGGGCCTCTTTTTTGCCATGTCCGCCAGCGTGGCGTTGGAAAATACCACGAACGCCGGAATTTCCGCCTTTTTCGCCAGTTCCAGCCGCAATTCTTTCAGTGTGTCAAACAGCTGGGCGTCGTCCGCGGTGAGCTTTGCGGTCTCCGTGACCGGCGTTTCCGGTTCATGGGTCTGCTCCACCAACATGGTGACCGTTTTGCCCCGGTAGAGAACCTCCCCCGCTGCCGGGGTCAGGAACACGGATTGATGCTCCTGCTCCGTCCGCAGATACCCTTCCGCCTCCAGATGGTCGATCATGGCGTGAATGTCGCTTCGGGTCCTGTCCTTCAGCAGACCGTAGGTGCTGATTTTGTCCAGCCCCAGCTCCTGCACCCGCTTGTTCCGGCTGCCCCGCAGAATGTTCCCCAGCAGATTCGCGCCTACGTTGTAGCCCAGAGCGTCGTGTATCCGCTTTACGCAGGAGAGAATGATCTGCGCTTCCCGGGTGATGTCCACCGACTGGAAATTCCCCTTGCAGCTGCCGCAGTTGCCGCACATCGCCGGGTGCTTTTGCCCGAAGTAATCCAGAATGTAGCCCCGCAGGCAGCTTTTCGTCTTGCAGTAGCCGATCATGGCGTCCAGCCGTTCCAGATCCTGCCGCCGCACCTCCTCCCGCTGCACAGCGTCCATTTCCTCGTTGTCGGAGCCGTTGTTGATGAGGAACCGGGCGGTCTGCACGTCTCCGGAGCTGAACAGCAGAATGCAGTCCGCCTCTGCCCCGTCCCGTCCGGCGCGCCCGGCCTCCTGATAGTAGGCTTCGATGCTTTTCGGCATATTGTAGTGAATGACAAAGCTGACGTTGGATTTGTCGATGCCCATGCCGAAAGCGTTTGTTGCCACCATCACGGTCTTGCGGTCGTACAGGAAATCCTCCTGATTTTCGCTTCGCTCGGCTTCGGAAAGCCCCGCGTGATACCGGGTGGCGGCGTAGCCGTGGTCGCACAGCAGCTCGCAGACGCTTTCCACCTTTTTCCGGGTGGCGCAGTAGATGATGCCGCTTTTCCGCTTCTGCCCGGCAAGCAATCGGAGAAGCGTCTTGTCCTTGGACTCCGGCTGGATGACTTCAAAATACAGGTTCGGACGGTCAAAGCCCGTGACCTCCCGCACCGGACTGCGCAGCTCCAGAATCCGCTCCACATCCTCCTGCACGCTCCGGGTCGCGGTGGCGGTGAACGCCCCAACCACCGGGCGCTTCGGAAGGCTGTCTATAAACTGGACGATTCGTAAATAGCTGGGGCGGAAATCCTGCCCCCACTGGGAAATGCAGTGGGCTTCGTCCACCGCGATAAAGGATATGTTTAGCTTCTCCACCACGCCGCCGAAGCCCGGATAGTCCAGCCGTTCCGGGGCGACATAGACGATCTTGTACCGCCCCGCCAGCAGATTGCGGTATGCCGCCTGCATCTGCGGCCCCGTGAGGGTGCTGTTCAGGAACGCGGCGGGAACGCCCGCCCCTTTCAGCGCCATCACCTGATCCCGCATCAGAGAGATCAGGGGCGAAATTACCAGAGTAATTCCCGGCAGCATCAGCGCCGGGAGCTGGTAGCACATGCTTTTTCCGCCGCCGGTGGGCATGATGCCGAATACGTCCTGCCCGGAAAGCACGCCGTCAATGAGCTTCTCCTGCCCCGGCCGGAAGCTGGAATAGCCAAAGACCCGCTGCAATAGTTCTTCTTTCTCCATACCATCACCGTTTTCGCTCGTATGTTTGACGCTATTGTCGCACATTTTGCCGGAAAATGCAAGAGGAAAATAGCAAAACAGCGCCGTGCGGTTACACAGCGCTGTCTGAACTTTAGTCATTGCTCTTAAACATATCGGCCACATCACTGATGGTCACGAACGCTTTCGGGTCGATGGAGCGGATGATCGCCCGCATTCTGGAGATCTGGAAGCGGTTCACCACGAAGTAAATGATGGTTTTGTCCGCGTCGGAGTAGCCGCCTCTGGCGGCGATCTTCGTTGTGCCGCACTCGAAAGCCTCCATCAGCGCGGCGCTGATCTCCTCGGCCTTGTCTGTGACAATCATGACCTCCTTGGAGCGGTCGATGCCTTCCACCACGAAGTCAACGGTTTTCAGCCCCGCCCCGTAGGCCACGATGGAGTAAAGGGGCAGAATCCAGCTGTGCATCACGCTGCCGCAGAGAATGTACAGAATAACGTTGTAGATCATAACAAAGGTGCCGACGGTCAGGCTCAGCTTCTTTGCGAAAATGACCGCCATGACTTCCACGCCGTCGATCGCGCCGCCGTATCGAATGGTCAGGCCGCTGCCCACGCCGGAGATCACGCCGCCGAACAGGGCGCACAGGAGCAGGTCCTCCCCTGCCAGCGGGGACGCAAAGCTCACGTCCACGGGAAGCACGTCCACGATGATCCACGACGCAGCCGAATACACGGCGACGGCAAACAGGGAATAGACGGTAAAGGCCGTCCCCTGCTTTTTCAGTCCGAACAGGAAAAGCGGAACGTTCAGAATCAGAAGGAAGACGGACAGGGACAGATAATCCGGCGTGATCTGGGAAAGGAGTATGGACGTACCGGAAATGCCGCTGTCGTACAGCCCCACCGGGGCTAAGAAAATGTTGACGCCAAAGGCGTTGATGCAGCCCGCGACAAACAGGAAAATAAAGTTCTGCCACCGCAGGGATTTGGAAAGTTCGTTGATAAGCTGTTTCGTTTTGACCATTCTGCTGCTCCTTCGTGATTTGATTCAACATTTTATGAATAGAATACCATAATCTTGTGAACAAATCTACCGATATTGGGGCGCAGTCCGGTCATTTTTCCGTCTTGGGCAAATCTTTACCGAATCTGATGTGCGCAGCTTAGAACAAAAAATAAATGAGATACACGGATGTGTACCTCACTTATCTGGTGGGCGAGGCGGGACTTGAACCCGCACGTCCGCAGTGAACACTAGAACCTGAATCTAGCGAGTCTACCAATTCCACCACTCGCCCATATAAGCGCCGTCTCTCAACGACCCGCTTATATTAACACAGGTTGGGAAATTTGTCAACATCATTTTTGACTTTTTTACCCTTTTTGTTGCGCCTCCGCCGCCATGAGGTAGCTACTGACGCAGTACAGAGTCTGGCCGTTGTACTCCACCCGCGACCAGCCAACGTCCCGGTTGATGCCGGTTCGGGTGACGACCTCGCCGTTTTTCAACGACGCGACCACCACGCAGTCCGGGTCTTCCACGCTGGGCAGCGACCGCAGATTGACCTCCACCTTGGCGGTGACGAGATCGTTCATTTCCTCAAATTGGGTCTGAATGCCGTCGTCTTCCGGCTGGGTGGGAAGTTCGCCGCTGCCCACCGGCGTCAAATAGCTGGTAACGGCGTAGCAGGTCTCGCCCTTGTACGTTAGCTTCGACCAGCCGTTGTCGCTGACGCCGACACAGGTGGCAACGTCGCCGTTTTTCAGCTGGGCGACCACCGTGGCGTCCTCATGCTCCACGCTGGGCAGCTTGCGCAGGTTGACCACATCCTTGGCGGTCACCTCCTGATTCACCGGGGTGAAGACCGTCTTGATGCCGTCCTCCCCTGCTTCACCGGCGGTGTCCGCCGAGTAGTTCAGGTCCGTGGTCAGGTAGCTGGTCACGGCGTAATAGGTGTTTCCGTTGAAAGTGACCTTCGACCAGCCGCTGCTGCTTACGGCAATGCGCGTCGCGATCTCGCCGTTTTTCAGAGTGTACAGCACCGTGCTGTCCGTGTCCTGACTGGGGATGTCACGGAGGTTGGTCTCCACCTTGGCGGTCACTTCCTCGTTGACTTGGGTAAAGTCCATCAACGCCTCCACGTCCGGGAAGGCTTCCGCCGGAGGCGTCTCGTCCTTGGGCTTTTCCACCCCGTCGTAGCCAAAATAGGCCACGTTCATGTCAACAGGCTGGGAAATGCCCGGAACGCTTCCCTCCATGGTGTACTGCCACATCTGGTGATCGCCGGTATAGCTGGAGGTATGCACCGCCGGGTCGGCGTCACCGGGGAACTGCGCCACCCAGATTTTATAATGTTTTTCAATGCGGGAGGTCTCCCACAGGGTCTCGTCCTGAAGCTCGTTTTTCGCGGCATAGAACATTCCTTCGTAGCCCCGCTGCTCGATGCGTTTCAGGAAAGCCAGAGCGATGTCCGTCCGCTCCGTCTTGGACATGCCGTACTGGCGGCTGTCCATGTCGGTAAAGCCCTCGCAGTCGTAGACCACCGGATAGGTAATGGGATACTGAGCGATGAAATCCGCCGTCCAGTCGGCTTCTTCCACGGCTTCCTCCTGAGAAATGGCAGTGGAGAAAAAGTACACGCCCAGCTTGACGCCGTTTTTCTCCGCTTCCTGAAGGTTATACCGGGCGTTGGAATCGGGAGAAATTTCCCCCTCCGCCATTCCCCGCATACCGACCCGCACCATGGCAAAATCCACCCCGGACGCGGCAGCCTCCGCCCAGTGGATGGTGCCCTGATAGCGTGCAACGTCGATACCATAGGTGGTCTCGTCGGTTTCCTTGGTGGTGCGCTTGGGCTTCTTCTGACAGCCGCCCAGAAGTCCCGCGATCATGGCGGCGCAGAGAATAAGCGCCAGAATCTTTTCAATTTTCTTCATCATAAGCGTTGCCCTTTTCTTTCTTGGGTTACGCTTAGGGTATCACAAATTGGGGAAAAAGTCTACCCTTGAAATGTGAACGGCGCGTGGGCAATGTTTTCCTGCCGAAAGAAAGAGAAATGCGGAAAAGTCTTGATTTTTTCCGCAACCGCTGATATAATGACCGGGAATCAAAAAGCCATGGAGATGTACCCAAGCGGTTGAAGGGTCCGGATTCGAAATCCGGTAGGCGGGTTCTGCCCGTGCTGGGGTTCGAATCCCCACATCTCCGCCAAAAAGTCCGCCGTAGTTTCGAGGGAACCACGGCGGACTTTTTACTGGTTAAAGAAAATCAAACGATACTGAGAGAATACCATATGAATCTGGATGAACTGTACAGCCGGGTATCTGAGACGATCTCGTCGCTGGATTTCGGGCGCATCTGGCCGGGCTTCCAGCCGCTGAAATTCGCCCTGTATGACGATGAAAAATGCTTTTTTAACGGGGCATACATTGAAAAAAGCGACGATTTCTGCGCAAACACCTCCATCAGCTTTCAAGGCGAGCAGATAGCCATATGGAAGGTCGTAGATGACCTCCCCGACCCCGTTCTGGCATCCAAAATCGTCCACGAAATGTTCCATGGCTATCAGACCGTGGAGAACTGGAACTGTTGGGCGGATGAAATGGAAGCGCTGTATCGTTATCAATACAACGCGGACAATCTGAGCCTGAAATTGCGGGAAAACGAACTTCTGCTGCGCATACTCGATCACTTTGATGAAGCATCCTATCAGGAGCTGCTGTCCCACAGAAAGCGGCGCAGTGAACAGAACCCGTACGAATACGCCTACGAAAGTAAGGTAGAAGAAATCGAAGGCACCGCGACTTATGTCGAGTGGATGACCTTGCGGCAGCTGGACGAACAGGCGGCTGCCGCAATGACGCAGCGTATGCGCGTAGCGATGACGAAGCCGGAGCGCCTGTTCCCCATCCGAATTTCCTGCTACTACAGCGGCGTACTGATGGTCAACGCACTGGCTGCTTCTGGCGCATATTCTTTCAACCAAGCCGAACGTCCCGTCGCCTGCTCTATGCTGAAAACGGTCTGTCCGTCCGACGGAGATTTTCCGGAAAGAGAGAGCTGCTGCCGGAGGGTTTCCGACGCGATCACGTCGTTTGAGGAAACATCGGAACACATTATCCAATCTGCGCTCGAAAAGAACAACGTGGTACTGAACGGCCCCCTTGAACTGCTCTGCGTCAACATCTATGACGCGCGGTTTTACAAAGGGTATATGACATCCCGGTTTTTCCTGATGTATCGGGACGGGAGCAGTGAGAAAATGCTTCCCGGTAATTTTGTGATCGAAATGGCAGACGAAAAGACAATATCCAAAGTCTACGAGGCTCCGACGATGTAATTTTAGCCAAAACGTCCATCGTAATTCCAGCGGAATCACGGTGGACGTTTTTGTTTTGTCAGTTTTCGTTTATTCCCACAGAAGGCGGTCAAAGTCAAAGGACTCGTCCAATGTCAAATCCTCCCCGGAGGAAAGGTGAATCGTCCAGTCATCGTCTTCCCGAACCAATCGAACCATTTCTTTCCGGTCATCTTCTGAATAAGAAGCATAGTCGGTTGGATATATCCGATTCATCTGGTCTACGGTTCCCGCTTTTCCATTGATGAGCGGCGGATCATACTCATTGCTCTGCTCTGTATAGATGCCAAGCACATATTCCCCGTCCAGAAAGCCAAAGCTTACAAAATCGATTCCACCGGCTCCGTCACATTGAACGCTGACGCTGTTCTCTCTGGCATAAAGTCCATTGATGCACCACACGATATTGGGTATACACAGGTCTGCCAGCTTCTCAGCCTGACCATCCGCATAGGTGAACACTGCCGCAGCCCATGAATCGCCGATGATCAGCTCCGGTGTACCATCGCAGTCATAATCATGGATTCCCAGATACAGCTGCCGATCCTCCATGTTGATCTCAGGGCTCAGCTCTACCGCAAGATAATTACGGGGATCGCTGAGTATGATTTGACGGTACACGTCCTGCCATGTGGTTCCTCTGTAGGAAACAGACTCCGTCTGCCGCGGTTCTTCGGTGAAAGCGATTGTCGGGGCGGATGTTTCTTCCGGGGCAGCTGTCGCCTCCTGCAATGTGCCCGCCGTTGAAGAAGTCGCACTATCCTCCGAGTGCTGCCAGCACCCCGTCAGGGAAAGCAAAAGAAATAACGCGCAAACAAAACACCCAAACTGTTTCATACCTGCTCCCTCCTAAGCGCCTGCAACACGGGGAAAACGGGAAAATCAGTCAACCTTCACCAGCGTATACTCCCGGCTGCCGAAGCCCAGCGCCGCGGCGGCTTCGATGGTGTGGACGCCGTTCCGGCTTTCCACCCGCTCCAGGAAATGCGCCTTGCCAGGGTCATCGCAGCCGTACACCAGATCGATGCACGCCTGATCGATGGCAATGGGGTCCGTGGAGACCAGAATGCCCATGTCCGCCATGCAGGGGTCTTCCGCAATTTCACAGCAGTCGCAGTCAACGCTCATGTTCTTCATGACGTTGATGAAAATCATGTTGCCGTGGAAGTAATTCACAACGCTGCTGGCTGCGTCCGCCATGGATTCCAGAAAAGAATCATGATCCGGCGTCCAGAGGTTTTCCGGCACGCCCGCGCCGTGGATATACGCCTTGCCGTAGGATGACGCCACGCCGATGGACAGCTGCTTCAGTGCGCCGCCGTAGCCACCCATGGGATGTCCCTTGAAGTGGGACAGCACCAGCATGGAGTCGTAGTTTTTCAGATCTCTGCCGACAAAATCTTTCTTGATGACCTTGCCGTTCGGGATATCCAGCTGCATATCGGGGCCTTCGGCGTCCAGCAGATCTACCGTGAAATAGCGGCTCCAGCCGTGCTCGTCCATCAGCTTACGGTGCTTCTCGGTGGTGTTGCGGGCGCCGCCATAGGCGGTGTTGCACTCCACGACGGTGCCGCCGACGTAGTCGATCACAGGTTTCCAGAACTCCGGGCCAAGGAAATTCTGATTTCCCTTTTCACCGGAATGCAGCTTGATTGCAATGTTGCCGGGGAGCGTCTTGTCCACCAGCCTGAACATGTCCAGAACCTTCTCCGGGGTGATAACAGGAGAAAAATAAACGGTTGCACTCATAAAAACACCTTCTGTCATTTGGTTGGCTGTATTATAATACGGCTAATCCCTAATTGCAAGTATTTTCTCCCATGCGGTTTTCTGTTGAAAAACGCGGATGGCTATGGTATAGTGATTTCTGGTGAAATGTCGAGAAAAGGAGAATAGGGCGCATGAACGACAGGCTGCTGGATTACGCCATCCGCATTCAGAGCATTGCACAGGCGGGGCTTCAATACGGGAAGGACAAATATGACCGGGAGCGGTACGCTGAGTTGCGGGAAATCGCCGCGGAGATGATCTCCGCGAAAACGGATATTTCCATGGAGAAAGTCCGCGATCTGTTCTGCAATGAGACTGGCTATCAGACCCCGAAAATCGATACCAGAGCCGCTGTTTTTATCGACGGCAAAATCCTGCTTGTGCATGAAAATAACGGCACATGGTGTCTGCCCGGCGGCTGGTGCGACGTTGACCAGTCCATCGCGTCCAACACCGAGAAGGAGGTCCGGGAGGAAGCCGGATTCACCGTCACGGCGCAGCGGCTGATCGCCGTTCAGGACTGGCGGAAGCACAACGTCACGAACTACGTCTACGGGGTCGTAAAGTGCTTTGTGCTGTGCAAATACGAAAGCGGCGAATTTCAGAAAAATATTGAAACAACCGGAATCGGCCTGTTTGGCAGAGATGAACTCCCCATCGATCTTGCCGTGGAAAAGACCTCCCGGGAACAGATTCTGATGTGCTTCGACGCATTGGATAACCCCCTCTCCCCTACTCTGTTCGATTAGCTGTGTTTTGGATGCAAAAACCGGCTTGTATTTTTCAGGGCATATGATATACTGTTACTGCTTTCAGACTATGACACCGGGGGATTCCCATGGACTATAACATTTTACTGGATCTTGCCACGGATTTAGGCTATGAGCTTGCCATGTGCGGCGCGGAGACGTTCCGGGTGGAGGAAAGCGTCAGCCGGGTGCTGAGTAGCTACGGCATCGCGTCGGAAGTGTTCGCCATTCCCAATTACCTGATCGTCACCGTCATGATGGAGGATGGCACCCCCATCACCCGGATGCGCCGCATCGGCTCCCACGGCAACGATCTGGACTCTGTAGAAAAATTCAGCGGCCTGAGCCGCGCCTATTGCAGCCAGCGCCCGGAGCCGAAGGAAGCCCAGCGGTGGATGGAGGTCACCCGCTCCCAGCGGCTGACCTATCCGGTTCCCGTCATTTATCTGGGGTATTTTCTTGGCGCACTGGGCTTCGGGCTGCTGTTCGGCGGCAATTTTCTGGACGGCCTCTGCGCCGGTATTTGCGGGATACTGGTAGGACTTGTAATTCGGTTTCTGGACGCGCAGGACACTAACCAGTTCTTCCGAACCATTGCCGCTTCCTTCCTGATGGCGCTGCTGGCCTATGCCTTCGGCGCTATGGGCATTGCAAAGAATCCAGACGCCATTACCATCGGCGCTTTGATGATCCTCGTTCCCGGCCTGTTGTTCACCAACGCCATGCGGGACATCATCTACGGCGACACCAATTCCGGCATCAACCGGATCGTTCAGGTGTTCCTGATCGCGGCGGCTCTGGCGGTGGGGACGGCCACGGCGTGGTCGCTTGCCGAGCGGCTGTGGGGCGCACCGGTTTCCGCACCTGCTGTTGACCATTCCGTTCTGGCGCAGTGCCTGTTCGCCTGTATCGGATGCTTTGGGTTCTCCATTCTGTTCAATATTCATGGCCCCGGGGGCATTCTCTGCACCATCGGCGGCGTTGCTTGCTGGGTGGTGTTCTGGTTGAGTCAACGGCTGGGGTTCAGCGAGATTCTCTCTTACTTCTGGGCATCCCTGTTCGCGTCCCTGTATTCCGAGATCATGGCGAGGATTCGCAAATATCCCGCCATTTCCTATTTGCTGGTGTCCGCGTTCCCTCTGATTCCCGGCGCGGGGGTGTATTACACCATGAACTTCGCCGTGCGGGGCGAGATGGATATGTTTGCCTACAGGGGCATGAACACCGCCGCCATCGCCGGTATCATGGCGGTGGGCATCCTGCTGGGGTCTACCGTGTTCCGGATGTACGCTCAGTGGAAATCCCGCAGAAAGGGCAAATTGAAAACATAAAAGTTGGGAGGAAGCGCGTGGCTTCCTCCCGATTTTTATGCCAGCTGTGAAAAAACATCTCCAAGACTTTCGTGCAGCACCAGATCGGCGCGGTCGTCATAGGGCGTCTCGTCCCGGTTGATGAGCACCAGCCGGCTGCCCCGATAATAATTGATAAGCCCCGCCGCCGGGTACACCGTCAGACTGGTTCCGGCCACGATGAGCATGTCCGCACTACGGATGGCTTTCACGCTGCCCTCAATGGTCTTTTCGTTCAAGCTTTCTTCGTAGAGCACCACATCCGGCTTTACGATGCCGCCGCAGCTGCACCGGGGAATGCCCGGGGCATTTTTGACAAATTCGGCGCTGTAGAATTTGCCGCAGCGGGTGCAGTAATTGCGAAGCACCGAGCCGTGCAGCTCATAGACCTTTTTCGATCCCGCCTTCTGGTGCAGGCCATCGATGTTCTGGGTCACCACCGCTAGGAGCTTTCCCTCCTGCTCCCACTTTGCGAGAATCCTATGGGTGATGTTGGGCTCAAAGCCCAGCGGCAGCATTTTCTCCCGATAAAACCGGAAGAAATACTCCGGGTTCCGCTCATAAAAGCTGTGGCTGATGATGACCTCCGGCGGGTAGTCGAATTTCTGGTGGTACAGCCCGTCCACGCTCCGGAAATCCGGGATCCCGGACTCCGTACTCACTCCCGCGCCGCCGAAAAAGACGATGCGGTTACTCTCCTGCACCCATATTTTCAGAGTTTCCAGCTTGTTCACGGTCTTCCGCCTCCATTTCCTTCAGCAGCTTCTTGTCCTGCTTCGACGATAAATCCAGCTGTTCGTACATATCCGGCCGCCGGGCACGGGTGCGGCGAAGCGCCTGCTTCCGCCGCCATTGACGCACCTTTTCGTGATTGCCGGAGAGCAGGATCTCCGGCACCGCCCGCCCGTGCCATACCGCCGGACGGCTGTACTGGGGGTATTCCAACAGGCCGTTGAAGTGGCTCTCGTCCTCAAAGCACTCCGGGTCGGCAAGCACCCCCGGAACCATGCGGCACACCGCATCCGTCACCGCCATGGCGGCAATCTCCCCGCCGGTGAGGACGAAGTCACCCAGAGAAATTTCCTCGTCCACGCACTCGTCAATAAACCTCTGGTCAATGCCCTCGTAATGGCCGCAGACCAGAATCAGATTGTCCAGCTTGCTCAGGCGAATGGCATCCGCCTGTTTGAAAGTATGCCCGCAGGGGGACAGATAGACGGTATGCACCTCTCCCCCGGCCTCGTCGCACACCGCCTCCCAGCAGCGGTATAAGGGGTCGGCCTGCATGATGGCGCCCCGCCCGCCGCCGTAAGGATAGTCGTCCACCTGATTCTGCTTGTTTGCGGTGTAGTCCCGTATCTGGTGGGCTTCGATGGAAATATATCCCCGCTCCTGCGCGCGCCCCAGAATGCTTTCGGAAAGCACATCCCCCAGCGTCTCGGGAAACAGCGTCAGAATGTCAATCCTCATCGCTTGCCATTCCCTTCAACAGTTTCACCTGCATCTGATTTCTTTCCAGATCGGTGGAAAGAATGAATTCCTTCACCGCGGGGATCAGGTACTCCCGTTCCCCCTGCACGACGTAGACGCTGTTGCCGGGGTAGTCCAGCACCTCTTTGATCTTGCCGATGCACGCACCGTCTGCGTAGACCTCCACGTCCACCAGCTCGGAGGCGAAGATCAGGTTGTCGGAGATGTCCTCCCGGTACAGCTCCATGGTTTTCCCCCGAAGCTTCTGGGCGTCCTCCATGGTGTCAACGCCCCGGAGCTTGACCAGATTGCAGGTCCTCTGCACCCGAACGGAATCCATGACGTATTCCCTGCCGCTTATCCGGCAGCGGTCAAATTCGCAGAGCATTTCCGGGCTGTCCAGCCAGGACAGAACCTTGACCTCTCCCCGAACGCCGTGGGTGGTGACGATCTCACCGGCTTCAATATATGGAAGTTTCATCTAAATTCTCCCCTACTGCTCAAATGAGCAGATGATTTCTTTTCAGCATCCCGGCAAGCATCCGGGATAACGAAAAATGCGTGACAAATGTCACGCATCCTCGTTTAATCCACGATTTCGACCGTGACCTTCTCGCCTGTGCGCTGGGCTACAGTCTTAATAATGGTGCGGATCTCTTTGGCGATCCGTCCCTGGCGGCCGATCACCTTGCCCATGTCGCCCTCGGCAACACGAAGCTCCAGCACCTTCCCTTCCTCGTCAGAGGTTTCGGTTACGGTGACGGCATCAGGATCATCCACCAGATTCTTTGCCATATACAGCAAAAGTTCTTTCATTGCGGAATTCTCCTTTGCGGATCTTACAGCACGCCGGCGTTCTTCAGCAGGCCGCGGACGGTGTCAGTGGGCTGAGCGCCGTTCTTGATCCATGCCTGAGCCTTCTCGGCATCGACGGTGATGGTAGCGGGCTGGGTCAGGGGATTGTAAGTGCCAATCTCCTCAATGCAGCGGCCATCACGGGGAGAACGGGAGTCAGCGACAACAATCCGGTAGTAAGGAGCCTTCTTCGCGCCCATTCTTCTCAGTCTGATCTTAACCATGAGAGTTTCACCTCCATAAATAATCTATAAATCTATATCGCAAAGCATATTTGCTTACAGCGAACGAACCAATACGGCTTCGGCTCAGAAGCCGGGGAAGCCGCCAAAGCCGCCCATACGGCCCATGCGCTTCATTTTCTTCCCCGCACCGGGGCCGGAGAACTGCTTGATGAGCTTGCGCATCTGCTCAAAGGACTTAAGCAGACGGTTCACGTCCTCTACCTTCAGGCCAGCGCCTGCGGCAATGCGCTTTTTCCGGCTTGCGCCGATGATCTCGGGCTTTTCCCGCTCCTTGGGGGTCATGGACAGGATGATGGCTTCGGTGTGCGCCATGGCCTTTTCGTCCAGCTTGACGCCCTTAAGGTTTCCGCCGCCGGGCATCTGGGCGAGAATTTCCTCCATGGAGCCCATGGATTTCATCTGCACCATCTGGTCGTAAAAGTCCTGAAGGGTAAAGCGGTTGGTTTTCAGCTTTTCCTCCATCTCGGCGGCCTTTTTGGCATCGTAAGCCTTTTCTGCCTTCTCGATGAGGGTCAGCACATCGCCCATGCCCAGAATGCGGCTGGCCATCCGGTCGGGATGGAACGGCTCGATGTCCTCCAGCTTCTCGCCGATACCGGCGAACTTGATGGGCTTGCCTGTGATTGCGCGGACGGAAAGCGCCGCACCGCCTCTTGCGTCGCCGTCCAGCTTGGACAGCATCACGGAATCGATGTCCAGCCACTCGTTGAAGCTCTGAGCGGCGTTCACCGCGTCCTGACCGGTCATGGCGTCCACAACCAGCATGATCTCGTCGGGCTTGACAGTGGCCTTGATGTTTTTCAGCTCGTTCATCAGCGCCTCGTCCACATGCAGACGGCCGGCGGTGTCCAGAAACACCATGTCATGGCCGTGCTGACGGGCGTAGAGGACGGCCTCTTTCGCCGTCTGCACCGGGTCCTGCGTTCCCTTTTCAAACACGGGAATGCCCAGCTTTTCGCCGCAGACCTTCAACTGCTGAATGGCGGCGGGACGGTAAATGTCGCAGGCGACCAGCAGCGGGTTCTTCCCCTGCCGCTTCATCAGTCCGGCCAGCTTGCTGCCGTTAGTCGTCTTACCGGCACCCTGCAAGCCCACCAGCATGACTACCGTCGGGCCGTTGGGGTTGATGTTGATATGCTTGGTGTCGCTGCCCATGAGCTTGCAAAGCTCCTCGTTGACGATCTTCACGATCATCTGGGCAGGAGTCAGGGATTCCAGAACGTCGGCGCCGATGCAGCGATCGGTGACGGATTTGGTAAAATCCTTGACCACCTTATAGCTGACGTCCGCTTCCAGCAGCGCCATGCGGATCTCCCGCATAGCCTCCTTTACGTCCGCCTCTTTCAGGCGTCCCTTGCCGCGCAGTTTTTTGAAGGTCGCGGAAATCTTTTCGGTTAAGCCTTCAAATGCCATACTTTACTCCTCAAAGTCCTGAGCAGCTTCGATGATCTCCCCTGCCAGAACTGAAACGGTTTCATCCGGGTACGTTTTCAGGCGTTCCGCCGCGTCCAGAATCGTCCGCAGCGCATTCCGGTTCTTGAGATCCCGGCCGACACAGCCGATGCTATCCTCCATTTTCCGGAGAAGCGCCTCCGTCCGCGTCAGGTTGTCGCTTATGGCCTGACGGCTCACGCCCATTACCTGAGCGATCTCGCCCAGAGAAAGATCCTGATTGTAGCGCAGATCAAAACATTGCCTCTGTTTGCCCGTCAGCAGTCCACCGTAATAGTCATACAGAAGCGACATTTCCAGCGCGTCCATTCAGAACCTCCCGTGTCAAGTACATTTCCTTGACTGTCGGGTATTATAGCACAGACTTTTCTGCCTGTCAAGTATTTTTCCTGTACAGTGGTCAGAATGTAACTTCCCCATCATGCGCAAGCAAAGACGCAGAGGTCACGCCCGTAAGCCCCATCACTTCACGAACCAGCTTACCGCCCTCGTCCGTCCGCAGCTCCAGAACCAGATCAAGAGAATTCTCCGCCAGATTCCGGGACTTGATGCGGTAATGCTTCGCGTATTTTCGCACGGTCTCCACCACCGCGTCCTCCGTGTCGAAGTTATCGGCGTTGACCACAAAGATCATGGGCGCGCGCGCCACGGGCAGCCTGTCCAGAATCAGGATGCCAAGGGTCATCACCACGGACAGAATGACCGCCACCTGAGCAAGCCCCGCGCCGCAGATAATGCCCACGCTGATCGACCAGAACAGGAACATCAGATCCATCGGCTCCTTGATGGCGGTACGGAAGCGGACGATGGACAGCGCGCCCACCATGCCCAGCGACAGCACCACGCTGGACTGCATGGTGAGAATGAGCGACGCCGTGATCACGGTGACACCGGCCAGCGTGATGTTGAAGTTCTTGGAATAAAAGGTCTTCCGGGTCACGACCCGGTAGACGAAAAATATGTACAGCGCCAGAAGACACGCCACGCCCAGTGCCGTGACCACCGTCAGCGTGGTGATCTCCGTGGAGGCGAAGCCCTCCAGAAAGGATTTCTTGAAAATATCTTTGAAGCTCATAACTCTCTCCTTATCTTGTATATCTTCTGCACAGTGCGTACTTGGAATATGCCGTCTGTCTTAAGTCGGACAGTTGAAGACTCTGGTACAGGAAGTCCGGCAGGTAGGCGTCATATTTGACTTCCAGAAGCTGCTGTCCCAGCGGCATGACCGGCCGGTGGGGTATCCGCTCACGCAGGAACTGACTGACATCGCTGGAGGAAACTAAGTTAGTGTCCAGTGTAATGCGGACGTTGCCGTTCTTGTAAACGAAGGGAATGCGCTCGTATTCCACGATGACCACAGGGTGCAGGCGGCGGGTCAGCATCTGCGCCGTGAGCTTTTGGAGCAGGGGCGGCCGATCGGCCACATTGGGCACTATCTTTCCCGCCATCAGAAGCTCCGTCTGCTCCCGGGTCAGCGGGCAGGACGTCTTGTGGGTCATTCCACGCTCCTTGCGCTTGCATTCCAGACTGATGCGCTCGGCGCTGCCGTTATAAATGCGGATGCGGAATTTCTCTCTGGGATCGGCGCCGTTTTCATTTTCCAGAAGACAGCGATCGTCATAGTCGTCAAAATACAGGCTGCGGATGGTGTAATGCCCGTTCTTCGCGTGGGCGTCCAGAGAGATCAGCCCCGACAGCCGGGTTCTGAGCATAGTCACCTCCGCGCTGCTGATGAGGTATTTCAGCTCATGACGAAAGTTGACCGGTTTTGGTTCTCCCATGTCTGCCCTCCTTTCGGCTGCGGTAGATGTCCACCGCGACGATCAGCACCCCCAGCACCATAAATGCCGCCAGCGGTGCGTAGCGGAGAATGGAAGCTTCCTCCGTGGCGTATTCCTCCTCCGCGGCTTGCTGGTTCTGGGTATACTTCAGATAGATGTCCGTGTCCTCCCATATGGGCTGGGACAAATCAAACGGTTCCTCTGTCTTTTTATTATACCAGCCATCGTAGGTGACAAACGGCGTACCGATGTAATCCCGAAGCTCTGGCATGACCTCTCCGGGGCAGACATAGTAGCGCAGCCTGACGCCGTCTTCCAGGAAAACAGTGACTTTGCAGTAATGCTCGTTTTTCAGCCACAGACTGTCTAAAAATTCCACACGTTCCGACAGGTAAAGCTTCATCCACTTCGCTTCCAATGCGGCGTCTCCCGTTCCCCAGCGAAGACGGTTCATAGCGGCGGCGGCGGAAATTTCCTCCGCGTACCGGTCAATCTGCTCACCCACTATGTAGTCCAGCAGCGGGCGGAATTCCGTTTCATAAACTGACGTCAGGCGGCTGTAAAATACCTCTTTCAAGTAAAGTTTTGCGTACCACTCGGAGCCCCAGATGCCTTCGATACTGGCAAAGGCCATATTCGCGCTGGGCTTCGGCCACGCATATCTGTTCCCCAGCGCAAGATCGTAGTCCCACACAGGCCCGGCGCAGATTTTTCCGTCCGCACCGTCCCGGAAAAACGCCTGACTGCGCACTCCAGCATCAACGTTCGCAAAAACTTCCTCGATCAGAAATCTTCTGACCCACGAGTCCATGTCAATCAATTCCTGCCAGCTCTTTCCCGTGACCGGGTCAATGCCGTCCTCGGCAAGAATGGCGTTTTCCGCCGACTGCCATGTGCTTTTCAGTTCCTCTGTAGAAATGTCCGAATAAAGAATGCGAAGCGCCGCGTGGGAATCCGTGGTAAAATAG
>ERZ1026868.576-NODE-576-length-22414-cov-5.399302_pt1 | contig 22414 bp, 19 predicted proteins | sample MGYA00380164_ERZ1026868 | MGnify/ENA primary metagenome ERZ1026868 (study PRJEB33269, sample SAMEA4719800) | human gut metagenome | biome: human-associated habitat; feature: organic feature; material: feces | place: Cameroon | collected 2013-10 ... | reverse complement strand
TTATAATAAAAATATAGAAGTAGATTTTTATATACCTGATGCAGCTATGGCTATACAAGTAAGCTACAATCCCAAAAAATCTACAGAAACTTGGGAAAGAGAATCTACTGCCCTTATCAAACTTTCCAAGGTATTGGATTGCAAGCGTCTCATAATCCTAACTTACGAGTTGGAAGAAGAGATTATTGTAAAAGACAAGAAAATAGAAGTGATACCTGTATGGAAATGGTTACTTGATTTATAGCTATTATCCAGAACGTCAAGGCAGAAGCTTCAATAACAATATAATAAGAAAGTCCGTGGGGAAACAAATTCCTACGGACTTTTCTTATTAAAGACACCTCCCAACGCACATCAAATTTCGGGGGAATCGGATATTTAGCAATAAAAAATTTCGGGGGAATCGGATATTTCGCGATAAAAAATTTCGGGGGAATCGGATTTTCTTCACTTATCTTGTTCATTTTCAGATATTTTCCGTATCTTTGCAGCAGAATAAAGAAAAAATAATATGATACAAAGAATATTCAGACGCAAAATATACGATAAGATTCTCAAATGGAAAGAAGAGAATCAAGGGAAAACAGCACTCTTGATAGAAGGAGCTCGACGTGTAGGGAAATCAACTGTCGTGGAAGAATTTGCTCGAAAGGAATATCAATCATGTATCATCATCGACTTCAATAAAGCAAGAAAAGAAGTAAAAGATCTTTTTGAAGACTTGATGGACATGGACTTGTTATTCCTCAAATTACAGCAAACTTATCACGTAGAACTGGTTGACCGAAATTCAGTCATTGTTTTCGATGAAGTGCAGCAATGCCCACTTGCTCGCCAAGCCATCAAATACCTTGTACAAGATGGTCGTTACGACTATATTGAGACAGGTTCACTGATTAGCGTGAAAAAGAACACCAAAGACATTACCATTCCAAGCGAAGAAGACAGAATAGAAATGCACCCTTTGGATTACGAGGAATTCAGATGGGCTATAGGTGACCAAACATCCATCAACATTCTCGCCAAGTTCTGGGAGAAGAAACTCCCTTTGGGAGCAGCTCATCGAGAAGCAATAAGAAACTTACGCCTCTATATGTTGGTTGGAGGTATGCCACAAGCCATCAACACCTATATTGAAACCAATAATCTGAGCAAGGTAGATGAGACTAAACGTAAAATCATTAAGCTCTATGAAGATGATTTGCTAAAGATAGACACCTCTGGACGTGCATCTAAAATGTTTCTATCCATACCAGCAGCCCTTTCGCGTAACGCTTCACGTTATGTTCCATCATCAATAATAGGAGAAACAAATGAGGAGAAAATGCTGGAACTTCTCAAGACATTGGAAGATAGCAAGATTACCAATATGGCTTACCACGTTGATGACCCCAATGTAGGAATGCCACTGAGCACCAATTTCGAAAAATTCAAGATGTTTGTTGCAGATACTGGTTTGTTTGTAACCTTAGCTTTCTGGGACAAATCTTTCACTGAAAATATTATCTATTCTAAGCTGCTAAGTGACAAACTTGCAGCTAACTTAGGATACATATATGAGAATCTTGCAGCACAAATGCTTACCGCCTCTGGAAACAAACTTTTTTACCACACATGGAAAAAAGACGAAAAGCATTACTACGAAATTGACTTCCTTATCTCGAACGGCACCAAACTGTGTCCAATTGAAGTAAAATCTTCTGGCTACAAAACCCATGTCTCACTTGATAACTTCTACGAGAAATACTCGAAGATTGTTGCGCAACGCTATTTGATTTACACCAAGGATTTACAGAAAGACGGCAACACATTGTTGCTTCCTTTTTACATGATACCATTCATTTAAGGAATAAAGTCCATGAGCATTCACTCCTGTTCATGGACTTTTCTGATTTATTATTTTTGTTGAAACCCGCAAATTCTGAAGGAACAAGGCATCCCCCGAAGGATTTAGCAACTCCCAAGTGTATGAATCCCACACGATAGGGATTTTCCTTTCAAGTTTAGGGATTTATTCCACACCATCTCACAAGAAAAGCATACTTTTGCAAGCGAAACAAAACAACAAGAATGTTTCAGTAAATGATTAGGAACCCTCAAAAACAGTAACGATTATGAAAAGAAATGAACTGATGGCACTGATTGCCACAACAATATTGATGTTTGCCGTATGTATGTCAGCATCGGCTAAAGGAAAGAGAAACGTAGAGCGCGGAATGACCAAACAAGAAGTAATAGCCATTCTTGGAGAACCTAAGCTCACCAGTTTCGACATGTATGGGGACAAATGGGAATATGACAAATATAATTATCTGTTTGGAGATTCCAAGTACATCACGGTCTTCTTCGACAGAAACGGAAAGGTTGTGCAGTACGATACAAGAATCATAGAACCAAACAGCCAAACATCGAATGTACAGCAGCCACAACACCCTACCCCACCCATCTACGATGGAAGATGTGATCCAGATGGCAGAATGGATTACGGCTATTGTCTCGATGATGCTTCCTTCTCCAAACTATATAATAAGGTGAAGAAGGCAAGCTTTGATGACAACAAGTTCGACTTGATAGAAGTAGCAAGTCTCGGATGCTATTATTCCTGTGCCCAGGTCGTTCGCATCATGAAGATTTTCTCTTTTGACGATAGCAAGATGAAAGTCCTCAGCATGATGGCTCCCCGCATAGTAGATTTGCAGAATACAACAGATATCTATCGCATATTCACCTTTGATAGCGACAAGGAAAAGGCAGCGAATATCCTACGAAATTGCAGATAATCCCTGCAAAACTTGCATAATCAGGGGAAGTTATGTTAGAAGAGCAGAAACTCTATGCATAAGTTTCTATAACAAAAAAAGTCCATGAACAAATTAATGATCATGGACTTATAGCTTAATTTTTCAATAGCTGAGCTTTCAAACGGACTCCATTCATGTTATCTATTTCAAGTACTTTCTGGTCTGGGGTTATACTACCTTCTCCCCAACTACTGCCAAAATCAAGAAAAGCTGCTTTGCCTGCAGGCGTTTCTTTTACTTTCCACTTACCGCCAGATGGATAGTCTTTACCATCAACAAGAGTTTCCATCTCAACAATACTTCTCGTTTGATCATTGCTTGGCTCATGTGTAAATGTACCATCCGATTTCAATGTAATTACGAAGTATAGTTCTATATTTGTACCATGATAATAGTATTTATAGATATACCTGCCCACAAAAGCTTCCTTTTCTGCTTTTTCATTCGCTATACGCATAGCCTCTGCTTGTTTTTCTTGGGCTACACGTTCTGCCTCTGCCTTTTGCTCTTGTTTTTTCCTTGCCTCTTCATCTTTCTTTACTTCTTGCATCTCTACTTTTTGATCTGAACTTGAAGATGAATTTTGAGGTTCACTTAAACTAGACATAATAAAACTACCAACAACTGATGCTGCAAAGACCCACCAAGCATATTTTTTATTTATTATCCCTTTAAATACGCAAAAGATTGCTGATAAACAGATAAGACCAATTAAAATAATTATAAAAGCATTAGATGCATCCAAATTAGCTATCATCCCTGTAGAAAGAATTAATGCAAAAATTCCAAGACACCATTTCGCTCCGGAACCTAATTCATCTGCTTTATTGGACTGAGGAGTGTCTAAATGAGTGTTCCTTTGGTAATTCTCCTTAACTTGTTGACTATTCTCTTCAAAAGACTCAGCATACTTTTGGGACTGATCGTCGACATCTGACTGCTGCTTAAGTCGGTGACCACAATTAGAACAAAAAAAATCGTCGTCTGCTATTGCATTTCCACAAACACCACAATACTTCATAATAAATTCTTTTTACTTTGTTAAACTTTCTACAATTATTCTCTTAACGTAAAATTCCATTAATTAACCTATTAAAAGACTAAGGCTTCTATGGTTAATCTACAAAAAATTGAAATTGTTTTTGTCTTCCATCTGTATAATGAAATGTACCATTATAAGATGCAACGTAATGGTCATAGCCTTCGTCGTCAATAAAACTATCCGTACTATAGTTTCCAACAAATTTACCTATTGTCTTACCACGAAAATACGCCTCCAAGACACATCTTCCGGACTCTTTATCATAAGAGACAACACGCAAGATATACTTGTCTGATTCATTTTTATAGCACCCTATCTGCCCTTTCACATCTATCTCTCCTGGAAAATTGGAATCATTTGACCAAAGAGACATCTCTACAGGAGTAGGGGTTTCTTCTGGAGCTTCTCCCTCTTTATGCATCATAACAAGGAGACCTTTTCTACCATCTTGTCCAGGACCGATGAGATTATCTTTATTTACACAGAAAGCGAACTTATGTTTGCCATCTTTTCCTGAAAAAGAATAAGTATCGTCAGTGATTTCAAGATTCATCTTTATCTTACCGCCCAAGTCCACATTTTTATAAATACAGTTGCGAACGTTTGTTCCATCCGTTTCATAAGTTACCTGCATATTGCAAAGATTACCCTCTTCATCATACATCACACCATCAAAAGTTCTTTGCTCCCAGGTATTAGCAACAACTTTAGCTTCCGTACTATCTACAGATACAGAATCCGCCATAGTAGAATTTTTACTTGTAGAGCATACTTCTATAAGACCACCTAGTAAAAGGATGGCAAAAAAGCCCCCCAATAATAACCCTATGACAATGCCTATACATTTTAGCACTTTGTAAAATAATCCTTGTTCCTGTTCATCTTCTTCATAATGAGGCGATTGACTTTCTTCTGCAGTCTGCGTTGTAGAACTTTCCTCTTGAGAGAAACGAAATCCACAATTAGGACAAAAATTCAACTCTTTGTCCACTACACTACCACATCTTGGACATCTTTTCTGATTGACATTAACTTCAGAAACAGGCTCTTCATCAGACAACAGAGAAGAATCCTGTGAAGAATCTGAAGATGGTGAAGGTGCTTGAGATGAATCAGAACTACCTGTCACCACATATCCACACTGCGTACACATATATTGATTAGCAGCAAGTGGAGAAAAATCATGCCCGCCACATATTGGACAAGTATCTATCTTTATATCACTCATAATTATTTATCTAAAAGTTGTCCTATACTTACTGAACCAGAAATAGGCTGCGCCTTTACTTTTCCTGCTAACAGATCGAAAAAGAAAGAGCGAATACTTTCTATTGAAAGACTCGTATCCTTACCATCAGCATCCTTACCCAGTCCGTAGGCTTTAAGCATCTGTGAGCCCAAAGCTGCTGCTTTAAGAAGGAAATGGTTCTGAAACTGATCAGAATCAAGCATATCAGCCATCAAAACCTTGTTAGCCACTGTATAACAATGTACGGTTCTCTGACTTTGATCATCACGTAGAGACGTTAATACATCGTCCGCATCCAAATCCATATTTATAATTCCTGATCCTTCCTTTTCTGGAAGTCGACGATAGAGACTACCCAAGTCAACCAAAGAAAGGTTGAAGAGATTAAATGGAGAAACGACTGCTATAGGTTGCTGAGAAAATGCAGATGGCAACAAAAGTCCTAAATTACCAGATGCAGACACCTCAGGTGAATTAAATGTACCAACAATTGAATTTTTCATTTCAATATGGTTAGTAGCAAATACACCACCTATTACTACGCATCCATCCAGATATACTTCATCTGCATAAATACTGCCCGCAACAAATGTATTACAGAGTGTCACCTCCTTGGCATTGATATCAGAACAAAATGTTAATATACAATCTTTTGCACGAGAAGTGACAGCCTGCGAAGAAGCTACAGCCTTACGAAATACAACACTCCCTTTGGCATCTGTATTAACATAGATTTCCTTTTGTGAGAAAACAGCGCCTTTGAATTCCGCATCACCATTTTCTATCACAAGTTTTGCAGTATAAACAGGACCATCTATTACAGTATCCCCAGTTAAAGTTACAGTACGAGTAAGTTCAGATATTTTCTGTGGCAATATTCCGCCAATAACAAGATTACCATTCAATCTTAGATTGGTATCATTTATTCTTATTTCTTTAAGTTCTTTCATCGCTTTAACGTTTAAACATTTGTATAGTCAATTTCTTTACACGCTCATCATGTTCAGAAGTTTTATTTTGATAAGCATTCTGAACCATTTCCTCCAGATAAGGCAACACTTTTTCCCGCTCCTTCTGCCCAAAGGAACCATATTCAGAATCAGCCACCAAACAACTGTTCACGATTTGCTCATTCACTTGCTGCATAGGCAACGTATGGGCATCCATCAATACCTGACGCTTCATCACTCCCTTATCTTCCTCATATTCCGCAAAACACACTGGCAAGTATGCGATTCCTTCTGGAAAATCAGGACATAGCATTACATGGCTAAGCGTATTATTGTTTTGCTGTTCCGAGATGAGTAAATGATGAATACTATCGATTGTTCCTTCTGTCTGCTTACGCTGACAGGCAGCTTCAATTTGCGAATTCAGCATTAAATTTTCTCTATTAGCAACAGAAGCCATTCCTGCAAAGTCACCATTCAACATTCTGTTTGCCTCAAAACTGATATTTTCCTGTAGAGTATAAACAGGTAAATCAAGTTGCCTTACTCTATTCTCTAATTCATTATTCAAATCAGTAAATATCTTAGAATATCTGGCAGCTGTACGATGGTAATCCTTTTCCATCTGCATTTGCTTACGATTAAGTTCTTCTGCCTGTGTTTTCAAATGCACAAGGAGTGCCTCTACACGATGATATTGCTCAGTAATCTGCGTACTGATATCCGACTTCACCGTACTGAAGAAACCTTTCACTATCGTTTTGGCTATTTTTTGCGCATTCTCGTGTATACTTTCAACTTGAGCAGACTCTGTTGCGACAACACTACCCGTCAGTAATGTTACATTATTTGCAGTAATTGCTGATTGCTTATCATACTCATCTGTATCTACACAAATATTGACGTCCACCACTTCGTCCACATCGAATTTTTCTTTCAAGCGGCCTTCCTTATCAAATAGACCATCAAATGTTCGAAATCGCTTTTCAAGAGGAAGATCATACTTCAACTCATATCCATCAACATTGACATAAATATAGCCTTTCTTGATTTTAAAATCACCTTTAAAGTCACGTACGACATCACCTTTACTGTCTGTAATAAATTCAAACTCCTTGTACTCTACTTTTACAGGAACATGGATCGTCTTTGAAAAACGTCTTGTATAAGTCATATTTAGCCCTCCGAATTTTAATTATTAGATTGCATTTTCTGTTCGAAAAGCTTTTTTATCATCTTTTTCTCACGCTCTGGAAGTTCACTTTCAGCTAACATACGCAAGAATTCTTTTTCAGTTTCACTACAAAGAGACTCATCTGGCGACCATCCTTCTGTTTTGGCATGAGAAGAAATTCCAATTACAGAACGTTGAGCGTTCTTTACAGAAAGTCCCTCTGGTGGCGTAATGAAAAGACTCTGTGTACCTTCACTATCCACTGTAGCCGACATTATAACAAAAGGAAGATATAATTTGCTATCATTAGCCGGCAAGTTCTCTATAGTATGACAACGAACCTCATGATCTGATTTTGCAAACTCCATGAGAAAGTCTTTCAGATGATTGATGGCATATTCACCATCACGGCGCAAAATAGAAGAGTTTATATTTTGAGCAGTTTGAAGACTTTCTTTTTGTACAATGGGAGCAACACCAGAAACTGTTAATTTGCGATTGGTACAAGTGGCAATATCATTAGCACAAAACTTGTAAACAGGTTGATCCAAATCTATTATGCGTTGTTCCAACTGCTTGTTTATACTACTGATGATGCGACCATAGCGGGCAGAAATACGCCTATAGTCGGTCTCCATACTGTTCTTGATTTCCAACAGACGACGCTTCTGCATATAGAGTTGAGTCAGCAAAGCTTCAGTTCTACTTTTCTTCTGAGCGAGCTTGGCAGACAACTGTGACTGCATAAGTGTAAAGAATCCTCTGTTCACATTCTGGCAAACATGCTTAGCGCCAGCAGCCTCAGCTTCTACCACAGCTGTTTTCATAGCAACAACAGCCATAGTTGTATGCTCTACTTTATTACCAACCGTTTGTAGCTTCTCTGCCATTGGGTTGGTATCAACCAAACAATCTATATTATGATGATTTGCCATAATTATTCCTCCTCTTCTTTAGGTTGATCATCCTGTTGGGCAAGATGTTCTTGAAGACTTTCTACTATTTCTGAAAGCACAGCATTGGCTGCCTCATCTTTCGGCTGAGGTTCAGCAGAAGTCTCTTTTGAGGCATCTTCGTTTTTCAGGTCATTCAACTCTTCAAGAGCATTTTTGGCAATTGCCTGCAAATTGATAGACAGGTTCTCATATGTAACTTCTTCTACACTTGGTTCTGGAGGCAACAACGAGTCTTCTGCCAAGAGAGGATTAGTCTGAGCTAAATCTTTACGACGCTCATCTAACAATCCAACCTTATCACTTGCAGCAGCAACACGATTAGAGTATCCATCACGCAAACGACCATCATAGTATTCCACATGTCCAAACTCTTCAGCTTTTGCACTGATGTCTTCCTGAAGACGATCCATAAAATCAGTAAAATCTTGCTGTACCTGACGATAGCTTTGTGCCTCTTGTTCAAAAGTAGCCAAAACTTCATCACCCTTATCTTGTTTTTTAACGACTGCATTATCAAGATTTACTTCACCTTCCATACTTTTCATAGTTGCCTCTAACTGAGCCAAGACATTATAAGCTTCAACATACTCAGCCAATGTTTTCTGCATATTGTTAATAATGTCTGCACTTTCAGCATGGTTACTGCGATAGAAAGCATCAACATCCTGATGCCATTTATTAACGTAACTCAGTTTTTGGTCGTAAATATGATTGTAAATCTTCAGGCGTTCTATGCGATTCTCTGCTAAAAGATTTTGAACAACAGGAGCTACGATTTCCTCATAAATCTGATGAACTCCAAAAGGCACAGGACTAACAGAACCATTTTCTGCCACCCATTCACCCGAATACAAATTATAGTACACGCGAGAACTCTGTTTCAGACTAAACGGCTCATAACCTTGAACATTGTCTTTGTAGTCAAAGGTTTCTTCCTTAATACGCTTAATTTCTTCGGCTTCCAGATTAGGTGAATAATGATTGTATGGTGACTTCAGAATTTGGAAGAGAAGTGCATTAGAATGATTAATAATCTTGTTGGTTGTTACAAGTTTAGATGTAGATACCGTCTGTACCGTAAAAGCAAGAGTGTTGAGCAAAGCTTGCATGCTCTGTTCAAAATCAACCGTCTGAGATGACAAGGATTCCTTCAGTTTATTAATTTCTCGAAATCTTTCAACACTATCATCATAACGATGCTCACCAAAAACATCAACTATAGGAGCATTTTCGGGTGCTTCTGAAGTTGAAAATTCCTGGAGATAATTAAGATAGTCGCTTCCTTCCTGCACTAAAGGCAACTCTACAGAAACTTTTTCCATATCACTCATACAATAGGAAATGGTGCGCAGATTACGATCTATTTTTCCTGTATAGTCTCCCATCTTTATCTCCTGAATAGAGAGAGAATATTCATTGGTATCTACTGTTTCAACCTCGTTGGTTGTTTCGACAGTAGGTATATTCCGCATCAGATAATCAATATCTTGTACGGTCTGAGTCAGTAATTCCTGATTTCTTGGCATCTGTAAAGAGATGCGTGAATTATCTACATTACCTGCAAAATCTACCACAAAACTCTTATTGCCAAACTTCACTTGATTAGCAACAGGAACATAAGCTACTCCCAGTTTGTTGACATGATAGCCGCGATAAATATTATCGTGCTTAGTCTGCAAATCATTAATTTCATCACACACGTCCTCCAATTCACGTTTTAGTCTTCCGGTACGGAAGAGCAAGAAGTTAACAATCTTGTTCCACCATCCATCAAGGCGATACTGCAAGTCATCACGTCTTACTTCAGCTTCTTTGATGCTGCTTTCCAAGGCCTCTTCTGCTTGCACTATTTTTTCAGCTTGTCGCTGATAGAAATTAAACATAATTCGAGCCTCATCTTCATAGATGTTGGCAGAATTCTTAAGTATTTTTCCTGTCTGTTCCATAAGTAATATGTTATTAGTCAGTTAATATTTGTCTTCTACGTATATAGGTATATACCAGACGAAACGTATCTTTTATCGCCTCTTCATTATCTTGTGGATTAGAAAGATAAGACTCTATCTGATGTAGGGCCTCACCTATGCCACGTTCCAATTGCAGTGCTTCGTCACTAAACAACGGAACCAAATCATTTATATCTTCATCCACTTGGTCGATTTGAGAAAGTATATTTGCAGGAATATTGTCCATCAATGAAACTTTTATTTTCACAGAAGAAGAAATCTGCTTTAGAGATTTAATACCTTGCTTCTTCATTTCTTCTTCATAATACACCTCACCAACATGCTCATTTGCTGTACGATTAAGGAAATTATAAAAAAGAAATACCGCTACTATAGCCAAATGTACATACAATTGCCAACGGCTTGGCAAGAGAAAAGCTACGTTACTTATATAGGCAAATGACAATGTAGCTAAAAAATAAACTATCAATCCATGTAAATGGATGCCTAATGAACCTACCCACTTACTTTCAGGATCTTTCCCTGATACAGGAGGAACTATAAACTGGCCCAAAAAGACCCAATAAGCAAGTGAGATAAATATGAGATTCACAGCCACACGGTCATCACCTATAATCGGTTGAAACTCGCGGAGCACACAAAATAATACTATTTCACCAAGTACGCCGGCTCCTATAAGATATAATTTCTTCATTAGAGTATTCGATATGTTTAGGGGTTAATGAAAAGATTTATAATTTGTTACCACAAACAGGGCAAAACTTCTGGTTCGGGTCTACAGTCGTTCCACAACGTGAACAAACTTTTTTAGCTTGTTGCTGAAGAGAAGCACCACACGAAGAACAAAAGGCTGCTCCCAATGCCACTTGCGCTCCACATGACGGACAAATATTACTGCTTGCAGACTGTGAGGAATTCTGAACCAAAGATGTGCCGCAACTGACGCATCGTTTAGCATTTTCCAAATTGTCTGCACCACAAGATGGACATGGACGATACTCTTTACCACAATGAGGGCAAAAACGTTCAGCTACAGAATGTTTCTTAGAACAACCCGCACAGAATATCATTCTATTAGAGTCTCCTACTGCCATTCCCATTTGTCCTATTTGCCCCTGAGGTGTCGAAGTGTCTCTACTGTTGAAATGTGGCTGGTTATAATTACTTTGCATCATACCACTACCCATCTGCGACTGCATATTGTTCATCATGTTCAAGGCCATAATACTCCCCAGAAGTCCACCTCCGTTGCTTCCACCACCCATTTTTCCGATAGCCTGTTCAGCCATTCCAAAAGCTCGTTCTTGCTGCCAAGTATGTCCGGTAATAGACATAGAAGATTGCTCAGAAAGAGCATTCTTCACTTTGCGACCATCAGGTGTACTATCATCAATATCAATAGAGGAAACGTAGAACTTAGTCAATTCAAGACCATATTCTTCCCAAAAAGGAGTTAGATTTTCTTTAAGATAATTAGACAACTGATCCAAATATGCAGAAATGTATTTAAAACCTACACGATTGGTAGTCATAAACTGAACAACAGTTGACTTGACTTTCGTTGAAAATTCTCCCCATGCCTGACTTACCATATCAGACTGTGTAAAAACGGTTTTAGTACCCACCAGTCGCTTAAGGAAACGTGCAGAATTTACCACCTTCACACCATACTGACCAAATGCTGTCAACGGCAGTTGAGTATCATAATCAACATCATGAATCGTCATTCGGTTTATCTTCCAAGCCAAATTTGCAGGTAGTATTTTATTCACATACCAGACTTCCGCATAAAAAGGATTTTTACCTCCAAAAGGTAAACCAAATAAAGAACTAAGAATTGGCAGATTTTCAGTATTAAGTTGGTGCTTTCCAGGACCAAATTGTCCTATCAATTCTCCCTTAGAAAAGAGAAGAGCCTCTTGAGACTCATACACAATCAATTGTGTGTATGTACTAAGATTGGCCTCAGGATACTTATATGCAAAAATAAATTCACCGCCATCAGGAGTCCATGTTACAACATCTATTAGCGCCATATTACTTCATTATAAGTGTTCACAGATTTACGGATTTTACTCTGAAGGTCCCAGATTGTTTCTAAAGGTATAGACAGAAAAAGGCGTGGACCATTCACTTCGTCTACGCCTCCTGAGGTATCGCCAAACACCATAAGCCACATAATACGAGTAAAAGCCCACGCCGTATTGCAGGCGTGAGCGTCTAACCTTTACTCTTTGTGGCTTCTTTTAAATTTGGCGATTTTCAGGAAGCAAGAACAAAAAGCTAACGCTTCATTTTCCTATATGTCTTTATTGTTTATGTCATATTTCCAATTTTATTGTTTAACATACCGCAAATATATAGAAAAATATCCACACTACCAAACATTTTGGAAACTTTTTTAGTTTTAATCCCAAAAATCGTCTAATAGTTTATACGGCGTGGGCTATATAGTTTTTTTCATCGAGGGCAAAGGTACAAAATTAAAATGGAAACAGAAGAAAGGTTTCCGACCATTTCTTCCATTTCCATTTTTTCGCTTTAAGGATTCACCTTTTTACCATTATCCTGCATCTTACCAAACACATATCCTACTACACTCTGAAATTTATTCTCTGCATAAGCAAAGAGCAATGATTCCTCCACTTCCGGATACTTTGCATGAAAGTCTGAGGTTATCTTTATAACCTGATGATGAAATTCTGTACTCTTGGCCTTCCAAGCCAAACCTACCGCCGGTGAAGGAAAGATGGAATCACAAAAAGAGCTGATACTCTCTTTATAAGCTTTATCCAACATCGCGTCCATCTCCTTTTGCCAATTTTGACTCTTCTCTTTCTCCTTTTCTTCCGAAACAGACCCCGAAAGTGGAGGATTCTTCACGACTACTGCCTCTGCGGTAACCTTTTCCATTGAATCCTGCAAACTCGGGGCCGGGCGTTTTTTACTATCAACCAACTTTTGGTTTCGGGGCGTTTCCTTTGCTTCATTTGGCAAAGGCTGAAAAGGATTTGCCAAAGCCAACAACAGAACAACAGAAACGGCAACAACAATGGAAACGGCTGCCACTATTTTCTTTTTATTATAGTTTCTTACAGATAAGGCTTTCTGTAATTCCGCAATGCTCGGATAACGGTCTTGAGGATTTTTATTCAAACACCTTTTTATCACCTTATTATATACAGGAGGATGTGGCAACAATTCCAATATTTTGCCTACAGCATAAATATCTGTTCTAACATCCACCTTCCTACCGGCAAGCTGTTCTGGTGCAGCATACTGCGTAGTATATCCAGTAGAATCAACAAAAATATCGGAATAACAGCAGCCCAAATCTACCACCTTTACATCACAACCAATGCGAGTCAACATGATGTTCTCTGGTTTCAAATCGAGATGAAGGACCTGATTGTCATGAAGATATTGCAAAGCACTTAATAATTGACCAACAAACTTATCAAAATGTTCTGCATCTTCAAAGTATGTAGGATGATTTTTCAAGAAAGCCAACAAGTCCTCTCCATCTACATACTCCATTAAGATTTCATCATCAAGAAAAGAGACATACCTTACAATATTGGGATGCTCTAATCGAAAACCTATTTCAAATTCTTTCCGTAAAGCCTCCCGAAAAAGGATATTGTCCTCGTGCTCTTTTTTTAACTTTTTCAAAAAATGAAGTTTACCATATATCTTCACACGATAAGCCTCACATATAAAGCCTGAAACGGGCAAGGGTTCTGCCAAACAAGACTGCTGGTTATCAGAAAAACAAGAATAATCCATCATTTCTCTATCAGCTTTAACGTATCTATTCCTGAGACAACGGCAGCAGAATAGGGACCCAGGCATTCATCTCCCCGATAAACATTCCTTGCATAAAAAGGATGATGCAGGATAAAATTCTGTATTTGCAAGCGATCACCAACTTCCAATTTGTTCCCGACACGTTCTACCACAACAAAATCATCACCTCCCAAATACTCAAAGACGACATGCCGGTTAGGCGAATAAGTCAAATCAATTCGATCACCTAAAGACAGACTGGATGAACGTATTTCATCTTTGGGACTATTGAAACCAGAAGTGCATCGCACTTCCTGATGTATTACATCCCGCCAATGAGCATACCCAAGATATTTTGCCAACACTTCAAGGGTGCTGGCATGAGGAGTACGCTCATCATTTGTAAATCCTAAAAGGCGCTTTAGAGTTGTAGCACCAATATGGATTCCTAAATTACTCTCTATATCAAGCGAGAGAAATTCACAGTCAGACGGCAAATACAAATCATTCCCCGACTTTTTCCGTAACATCTTTATTATAAATTCAGGTAATCGCATCGTTTTCGTTTTTTAGTATTATCTTGAACCATAGTTCACTATGCTACAAGACAAAAAATCATCAGTTTTCCAAGACCTTAGAGACACCTATTTATTTGCCGATTGACTCAACACATAGTTATGTCGCCCTAAGTGGCGGTAAAGGTAAGTATTTTTTTGCTTCTATGCAAGAAGATAAGTAAAAAAAACGAAACATCGAAGTACTGTTTTGGTACTTTGTAGGGATTTTCCTTTTACAATTAGGGAATTATCCCCATGTTTAAACAATGGAAAGGAGTATCTTTGCAGAAGATAAGCTGCATTCATCTGCAAATGGGGAAGTTAAAGAAGTTATAACTTCTGAACTTGAGAAATTCTATAAACACCAACCTTCAAAAACAGTAAAGACAATGAAGAGAAATGAAGTAATGGCAATTATCGCCACCAGCCTGATGCTCTTTGCCTTATGCCTCTCGGCTTCGGCTAAAGACAGAAACGAGAAAGTGATCAACTACAGTACAAGAATTGACGATGACAACAACCGCAAACCAACGGTTACGGTTTGTCCAGAACGTCCTACCCCACCAACTCTCGGTCCGGCATTCTGTCCCGAAGAGGGAACACGCTATGGCTACAGTCTCAGCAACCAAAGCTTCTCCATACTATATAATAAAGTGAAGAAGGCATCGTTCGATGACAACAAGTTCGACCTGATAGAGGTCGCCAGCTTAGGATGCTACTACTCCTGCTCACAGGCTGTCAGACTGATGAAGATTTTCACCTTTGACGACGAACGGCTGAAAGCGCTCTCCATGATGGCGCCCCACATCGTTGATCCTCAGAATGCGACCGACATCTATAAACTGTTCAGTTTTGACAGCGATAAGGAAAAGGCTGGAGAAATCATGAGAAAGTGTAAATAATTGTTTTACCCCTCACGACCTTACTCCATCGTGGAAATCGTGACATCAGAGAAATCATTCATATAGTCGAGCATACAAAGGGTGTGGAAACCGCGTTTCGCCTTCAGTTCCATGCTCACCTCCAAAAACTCGCCCTTGGACGTGCGACGGTCTTTCAACTCATAAGATTGGATCTCTACATTGTCTTGTTTCAGACTCTTGATGAGCTGCTTCACACTATCTATCGAGGGAGCCGTAAAGGACAACTCGATCGTGGTGGTTCCCAACTGTGGTATCAGATAGTTGAGCACCTCAAGTCCCAGGAGCACCATCGCGGTCGTGATGACGGCGGCGACAAACATGCCCGTTCCGCAAGCCAGACCTATGGCTGCTGTCACCCATAAGCCGGCAGCGGTGGTGAGTCCTCTCACCACATTCTTCTGGAAGATGATGGTTCCTGCACCTAAGAAGCCGATGCCCGACACCACCTGGGCTGCTACACGGGAAGAGTCTTTCAGGTCGACGCCAAAACCATATTGCGACACCACACAGAAGAGGGCACTTCCCAAGGCTACCAGGAAATGGGTGCGAAAGCCTGCCTCCTTGGCACGATACTCACGCTCTATACCTATCGCTCCGCCCAAGACCATAGCCAACGTCAGCCTTACCATCAGTTCCATATAAGTTGCATCCATAATTGTATTTTTTTGTTTGAAACTCAAGTTTCGTATGTATGTTCCACACGCCCTGTAGGGTCAGAAGTTTTAAAACTTTAGGCAACAAATAAAGCTTTTGCCCTTACAGGGCGCATTGTTGACTGCCATTATACCCAGGGCGATGCCCTGGGCTATGAGCTTCTGCCCCTTCAGGGCGTGCTGCTTGTGTCCATAACAACCCTGGGCTAAGAACTTTTGGGTCTTCAGGGCGCATTTGAACAACCTGCGAAAGTTCAGTTTGTAATTTGCGGCCAAATATAAGCAAAAATTACGGGAAAACAACTTCTATCTGCCACTTTTTTACCCGACAAGCACATTTTTTCTCTTTATTTGCCATTTCAACATTACTTTCTTGCGAAAATTGACTTTTTATTTGTATTTTTGCAAGCAGACAGAAAAGATTAAAACATTATATAATAAACATGGCAACAGTTGACGACAAGAAGATTATCTTCTCTATGGTGGGAGTATCCAAGATTATCCCACAAAATCAGAAACAAATTCTGAAGAACATCTACCTATCGTTCTTCTACGGAGCAAAAATCGGTATCATCGGTTTGAACGGTGCCGGTAAATCTACGTTGATGAAAATCATCGCAGGACTTGAGCAACCTACCCAGGGTGAGGTGGTTTGGAGCCCAGGCTACTCTGTGGGCTACTTGCCTCAGGATCCTCCGCTCGACGAGAACAAGACCGTGAAGGAGAACGTGATGGAGGGTGTGCAGAAAATATACGATGCACTCGCTGAATACGAGGACATTAACAATAAATTCGGACTCGAGGAATACTATGGCGATCCCGACAAGATGGACAAGCTGATGCAGCGACAGGCCGAGGTGCAGGACATCATTGATGCTACCGACGCCTGGAACATCGACTCTAAGCTGGAGCGTGCGATGGATGCACTGCACTGTCCTCCCGGCGACTGGCCCGTAACCAACCTCTCGGGTGGTGAGCGCCGTCGTGTGGCTCTCTGCCGTCTGCTGCTGCAGAAGCCTGATGTCCTCCTGCTCGATGAGCCTACCAACCACTTGGATGCTGAGAGTATCGACTGGTTGGAGCAGCACCTGCAGCAATATGAGGGAACAGTCATCGCCGTCACTCACGACCGATACTTCCTCGACGATGTGAGCGAGTGGATATTGGAACTCGACCGTGGCGAGGGAATCCCATGGAAGGGCAACTATTCGTCATGGCTCGACCAAAAGACCAAGCGAATGATACAGGAAGAGAAGACTGCCTCTAAGCGCCGCAAGACGTTGGAGCGCGAGTTGGAATGGGTACGCATGGCACCTAAGGCCCGACAGGCTAAGGGTAAGGCCCGTCTGAACTCCTACGAGCAGATGCTCAACCAGGAGCAGAAAGAACGCGAGGAGAAACTGGAGATCTTCATCCCTAACGGTCCTCGCTTAGGCAACAAGGTGATCGAGGCTCAGCACGTAAAGAAGGCTTTCGGAGAGAAGGTGCTCTTCAATGACCTCAACTTCATGCTTCCTCCTAACGGCATCGTGGGTGTCATCGGTCCTAACGGAGCCGGAAAGACTACCCTCTTCCGCCTCATCATGGGACTGGAGCAGGCCGACGGCGGCAACTTCGAGGTGGGTGAGACCGTGAAGCTTGCCTATGTGGACCAGCAGCACAAGGACATCGATCCTCAGAAGACGGTTTACGAAGTCATCTCGCAGGGCAACGAGACCTTGCGTCTTGGCGGACGTGACGTGAACGCACGAGCCTATATCTCGCGATTCAACTTCTCGGGTACCGATCAGAGCAAGCTCTGCAGTGTGCTTTCGGGTGGTGAGCGCAACCGCCTGCAGTTGGCCTTGGCGCTGAAGCAGGAAGGCAACGTACTTCTGCTCGATGAGCCTACCAACGATATCGACGTGAATACGCTGCGCGCCTTGGAGGAAGGTCTGGAGGCCTTTGCGGGATGTGCGGTTGTCATCAGTCACGACCGTTGGTTCCTCGACCGTATCTGTACTCACATCCTTGCCTTCGAGGGTAATGGTGAGGTATTCTTCTTCGAGGGAAGCTACTCGGAGTACGAGATCAACAAGGCCCGCCGTCTTGGCGATACTGAGATCAAGAAGGGTCGCTATCGCAAGTTGATGGAAGAATAAAAGTATAAGAATAAAAAATCAGAGAAAATGAAAAAGTTAATGATTATCTCACTGGCTCTTGTATCAATGTTTACAAGCGCCAACGCCCAACTCTTGTATAAGATTTCGGGCAAAGACCTTAAGTCACCATCCTACATCGTAGGAACTTATCATCTGGCACCCGTCAGTTTCGTCAATGCCATAGAGGGTATCCCTGACGCTCTCACCAATACCGAACAGGTATGCGGAGAGCTCGACATGGAAGATATGAAGAAACCAGAGAGTGTACAGAAAATGGCAGTTGCCATGATGCTCCCTCACGGCAAGACACTCAAGAGCATGCTTACCGAAGAAGAGTACACACGACTCAACAAGTTGCTCAAGGACCTGACAAGTGCCGATATGAGCAACCCTATCGTGGAGGCTAAGTTTGGCAACATCACACCGCAGGCTCTCAACACACAGCTCACCCTGCTCATGTCGCTCAAGCATGCCCGTGGCTTTGACCCTACACAGTCGTTCGACGACTACTTCCAGAAGTTTGCCAAGCGCAACCACGAGCCTGTCATCGGTCTTGAGACGGTTGACAAGCAGATAGAGGTGCTCTTCAAGAGTATTCCTCTCGAGCGCCAGAAGCAACTCCTGATGTGCCTTGTCGACAACACGGAATATTACAACATGGTAACGCAACGCCTCAGCGACGCCTACTTTGCTCAGAACATGAAGCAGATAGAAGAGGTGATCAGCGAGAAGCGCAACGACAGCTGCGACGACACGAAAGAGGAGTATGCCATCATGTTCGACAACCGCAATGCTGACTGGGTGGCAAAAATGCCTGCCATCATGAGCGACAAACCAACCTTCTTTGCCGTAGGTGCCGGTCATCTGCCAGGCGAAAAGGGTGTGCTCAACCTCCTCAAGCTGGCTGGCTACGAGGTAGAGGCAGTGAAATGATTTTTCAAAACAAACAACTATATGAAGAAACTATTTTTATCTCTCGCTTTTCTGCTCCCCATGATGGGAACGATGGCGCAAACCCAGGTAAAGACGGCCGAGGGTATCCTCGAAGGAAAAGACCTCTCGGGCATCAAGGTGTTTAAAGGTGTTCCGTTTGCTGCTCCTCCAGTGGGCAACCTCAGATGGAAGGCTCCGCAGCCAGCAAAGCACTGGGACGGTGTGCGCGAGGCTAAAGAATATGGACCTAATCCGATGCAGGAACCACTCTTCGGCGATATGAACTTCGGAACCAAGGTGAACAGCGAAGACTGTCTATACCTTAATATATGGACTCCTGCCAAGACGATGAAAGAGCATCTGCCCGTATTGATCTATTTCAATGGCGGAGGACTGATGGCAGGAAGCGGAAGCGAGGCTCGATATGCTGGCGACACGATGGCGAGAAAGGGCATCATCTCTATCACCGCCAACTATCGCGAGGGTATCTTCGGTTTCTTCGCTCATCCACAACTCTCCAAGGAGACCACCTATAAAGGATCGGGCAACTATGGTTTCATGGACCAGGTGGCTGCCATAAAATGGGTGAAAGACAATATCGAGGCCTTCGGAGGCGACCCCAACCGCATCACAATCGTTGGCGAATCGGCCGGTTCGATGTCGGTAAGTGCCTTGATGGCTTCGCCTCTCTGCCAGGGTCTCTTTGCACAGGCCATGGGTTCCAGCGGCTCGGTCATGGGATTCAAAAAGGTGCTTACCCTGAAGGAAGCTGAGCAGAAGGGTGTGGAAATGGCACAGAAAATAGCTGCACAGATGGTCGGTAAGACCGATAAGACAAAGGGAAAGGCAAGCAAGAAGAAAGCCCCTAAGGCTGACATCGACATGCTTCGCAACCTTCCTGCTGAAGAGCTGCTGAAGTTGGCTTCCGTCAAGTCGCTCCCCGCGTACAACATCGACGGATATTTCTTCGTAGAGCAACCAGAAGAGACTTTCGCCAAAGGCAACCAGACCAAGGTGCCTCTGCTCGTGGGCGGCAACAACCAGGAGATGACACCATTGGCTGTACTGATGGGCAAACAGCCTACGGTGGAGAACCTGAAGGCTGGTGCCAAAGCTACTTTCGGCGAAGAGAACATAAATGAGTTGTTCCGTCTTTACGGCATCACTACCGATAAGGATGTGCTGGAGCAACCGGGTGTGAACTTGGCTTCTGACATCTTCCTCGACTATTCCACATGGAAGTGGGGCAACATGCACAAGCTGACAAGCGGACAACCCGTTTACCGTTATCGCTATTGTCATCCCCGTCCTGCCATGGCCATCAAGGGAAAGGTGGCTGCCCTGGCTGGTGGTGTGATAGACGCCAAGGAGGGTGAGGCTCCTGCCCCACAGGACAAGGGTGCCGTACACTCTGCCGATATCGAGTATGCCATGGGCACTCTGCCTACCAACCGTATTTACAACTGGCAACCTGCCGACTACATGATAAGCGACATCTTCAGCCAGTACTACATCAACTTTGTGAAGACTGGCAACCCCAACGGACTGGGTCTGCCTGAATGGCCTTCCACCAACGGTAAAGCCATCGCTCCTGTGCTACAGATCGACGAGAACACGGTGGTAAAGACCGATGCCCAGATGGAGAAGCGATATGAGTTTATCGACCAACTGTTCTGGAAGTAAAGCGGTCAAATGGTTCTCAAAACCAATATAGAAATGAATATAAAATCAATAGGTAGTAAAATAAAAGGAAACCCCACGAAGATGGAGGGGACGATATATTCGATACTTATCATTTGTGGCATTTCCCACTTTCTGAATGATATGATTCAGTCGATCATCCCCTCCATCTACCCCATCATCAAGGATAAGTTCGACTTCTCGTTCGCACAAATCGGAATCATCACCCTGATGTTTCAGATGGCATCATCGATTCTACAACCCTTTACTGGACTGTATGCCGACAAGCATCCACGTCCCTATGCCCTCTCCGTGGGTATGTGTTTCACACTCATCGGTCTGCTGATGCTGGCCTTCTCTGAAAATTATCTGCTGATTCTCCTCTCTGTGAGCATCGTGGGTTTAGGCTCATCCGTGTTCCACCCCACTGCATCACGAGTAGCCCAGTTGGCATCGGGAGGCAGGAAGAGTCTGGCACAGTCCATCTTCCAGGTAGGCGGCAACGGAGGCTCGGCGATAGGTCCTCTCCTTGCAGCCCTCATCATCCTGCCTTTCGGACAGCATGCCATCTCGTGGTTTGCCCTTGCCGCCTTGCTCGCCGCCCTTATCATGATCAGATTAGGGGCATGGTACAAGGCCCGGTTGGTGTATGTGGTGACGCATCCGCAGAAAGACGTCACCCTGAACAACGACATCTCGAAGCGGGCAAAATATGGGGCACTGCTCATCCTCGTGCTGCTCATCTTCTCGAAGTATTTCTATACCTCCTGCATCACGAGCTACTTCACCTTCTTCCTGATCGACAAGTTTGGCATCTCGGTACAGGCTTCTCAGTTGTGTCTGTTCGTCTTTCTTGCCGCCTTTGCCATTGGTACTGTGGCTGGAGGTATGTTGGGTGACAAGTTTGGGCGCAAGTACGTCATCTGGTTCTCTATCCTCGGCGCGGCACCTTTCGCCCTCATCATGCCCTTCGCCAACCTGTTCTGGACTCTCATCTGCACCTTCCTTTCGGGATTGATCATTGCCTCGGCTTTCTCGTCTATCGTGGTGTACGCCACTGACCTGATGCCCGACAAGGTGGGTCTCATTGCCGGCATCTTCTTCGGACTGATGTTTGGTTTAGGAGGTTTGGGCTCCGCCTTCTTCGGATGGTTAGCAGACAAGACCAGCATCGAGTTCATCTTCCAGGTAAGCGCCTTCCTGCCTCTGCTCGGCATCATTGCCGGATTCCTGCCTAACACGCAAAAGAAGAGGAAATAAGGGAGAGTTTTTTGGAGGAGTTAAAGGAGTTAAGGAGTTAAGGAGTTAGAGGAGTTAAAGGAGTTAAGGGAGTTAAGGGAGTTAAGACAAATGCCTTTGTGGATATGAAATTAAACATTTCAAGTATCGCACGGGGGCAAGCACGGGCTGAAGGCCCAAGCGCATACCCCAGGATTGTTATGGACACAAGCAGCACGCCCTGAAAGGGCAGAAGCTCATAGCCCAGGGCAGCGCCCTGGGTATAATGCCAATCTGCAAGGCGCCCTGTAAGGGCAAAAGCTTTATATATTGCCACGAGTTTTAAAGCTTTTGCCCTTACAGGGCGACAGGTTTGCGCACAAA
>ERZ1026868.574-NODE-574-length-22439-cov-6.478914_pt1 | contig 22439 bp, 18 predicted proteins | sample MGYA00380164_ERZ1026868 | MGnify/ENA primary metagenome ERZ1026868 (study PRJEB33269, sample SAMEA4719800) | human gut metagenome | biome: human-associated habitat; feature: organic feature; material: feces | place: Cameroon | collected 2013-10 ... | reverse complement strand
CCGTCCTCGCTGATCTCGGCACCATGGATACCGAGGGTAAGGACTTCATCGCTGTGTTTGAGGAAAATGCGGCGTTGGTATCTTTCTTCGACGGAGAAACTCAAATCGGCGAGCAGAAAAAAATGAATTGGGGAGAAAAGATTTCTGTACCCTCAGTGCCCAAAAAAGATGGATTTGAGTTTGTCGGCTGGTTCGACGCAGAGGACAATGAAATGCCCGAAACGGTTCCCGAAGTTGCCGAAGTCAAATATTTCGCAAAATATAACGCAGAAAAATATACTGTTACTTTTGAGGCTGACGGCGAGACCGTCAGATCCGAAGAAGCTCTCTATGGCAGCACCATTGTTCCTCCCGCCGATCCCTCCAAGGTTGGTAACACCTTCAAGGGCTGGGCTGTCGAAGGCACTACCGATATAGTTACATTTGACGACAACACCACGGTTCCCGTTGGCGGCGTCACCTATGTTGCTATATTCGAGGTCAACACCTACAAGGTCACTTACTATGTTGACAACGAATTTGTTCAAACTGTCGAAGTTAAGTATGGCGACTCGATCCCCAAGTATAATAATCCCGATGTGAAAAAATGGAGCGAAGTTCCTGAAACTATGCCGGCTAATGATATAAATATCTACGGCAGTACTTCGGAAAATACTTATAAAGTCACTTTCACTGTTAATGGGGAATATTATGCTGAAGTTCTGAATAATGTGGGGTTGCCGATCAAAGCACCCGACTATAAAGTTCCGGAGGGTCATAGCTTCTCCGGCTGGGAGCTTCCCAAGCTTATGCCCGCCGAGAATATCGCCCTCGACGCAACCCTCACCAAGAATTCTTACTCCGTTAAATATTACCTCTTTGAGGGTGATACCGAGACTTACGCAGAGTTCATCGTTCCCTACGACGACGTGATTCCCGCTCCGGAAGAAACCCCGAATAAAGATAATTATGTTTTTGTCGGATGGGATAATGGTGAACTTACAAAAATGCCGGCAAAGGACATTGACATATATGCAATCTTTACTCCGATTTTGTATACTGTGAGATTCTGTGATGAAAGCGGAAAGGAAATCAGCAGCTCGAGCGTTGAATTCGGAAAGACGATTGAAAGCGGCACCGCAAATGATAAGGTGGGTTACACCTTTAAAGGCTGGATGTTAAGTAAGGACGGCACCGAAAAAGATATTGTAGAATTCCCATATGTGGTTAAGAGCGAATTGAGCTTTTATCCGCTGTACTTGATCAATTCATATACGATTAGTTTTGATTCTAAAGGCGGCACGCCTGTTAAATCAATAACGTTGAATTATGGTGAGAAGGTCAGTGGACCTGTTGTGCCTACCAAAGAAGGTCATTCATTCGACGGTTGGTATTTAAATGGTGGCAAGTATGAGTTTGGGACAATGCCCGCCGAGGATATTAACCTTATTGCTGAGTGGACTCCCAACAAGTATGACGCAACCTTCTATAAGGATGGCGTTCTCATTAAGACCGTTCCCACTCTCTTCGGTCAGGTTCCCGTTGCTCCCACTGAGGGCCTTGAAAAGGTCGGCTACACCTTCACCGGTTGGAATCCCGCCCTTACCGCTATCGGCGTTGACGGCGCAAGATACGACGCAATGTATGTTGCCCAGAACGTTGATTACAAGGTCAATGTTTACACCATGGGTCTTGACGGCAACTATGGCGAGCCCGAGGTTCTGAGCTACACCGCTACTGCCGACAGCTCCGTCACTTACCCCGCAGCAGAAAAGACCGGCTTCACCATCGCAGACAACAGCGTCCTTTCCGGCGCCGTTACTCCCGACGGCTCGCTTGTCCTCTCTGTTTACTATTCACGCAACAAGTACACCTTCAAGACCGTCGTTGACCGTGTTGTGACTTCCGTAACCTACTACTACGGCGCTGAAATCAAGGCTCCTGCGGATCCCGTCAAGGAAGGCTACACCTTCTCACAATGGAGCAGCGACATACCGAAAACAATGCCTGCCAGAGATGTGACGGTTACGGCTTCTTTCAGTATCAATAAGTGTACAATAATTTTCAACAGCAATGGCGGAACGTCGGTTGAAAGCGTGAGCGTGGGGTATGGTACTTATGTTGCTGTTCCGACTACCCCCACAAAGGTTGGCTATATTTTTGACGGGTGGTTTAATGGTGAAACAAAGGTAGAATTCCCGATAAAATCGCTGAAGGAAGATCTCAAGCTCACCGCTGATTGGATCCCGGCACCGAATAAATACACGATTGAAGTTTACAGAATGAACACAGAGGGTGTTTATGAATTAGAGGCTTCAAAAGTGTATGAAGATAAAAAAACCGATGACGAGGTGAATGTCGCTAAGTACTATCCTGCAATTGCTTCCGGATTCAAACTTGATACAGAAAAAACTGACAAGGAAGGCACCGTTGCAGCGAATGGCGGAAGCGTATTTAAGATATATATAGCGAGAAACCAATACAAGCTTACTTTTGTCTCCGACGGTAAACAGGTGAAGCAAGAGAGTGTCTATTTTGGAGCGGCTATTTCAGAGCCTGAAAGGCCCGTCAAAACGGGATATGTTTTTAAATATTGGTGGAGTGACAGTGAGTCAAAACCCGCTTTATTCCCGACTGCAATGCCTGCAAATAATCTGACTTATACGGCGAAATTTGTTCAGCCGCAGATATCAATCAAGGGCTTTACGGAGAACAAATATGTTGATTATCGCACGACGATCACATTTAAAGCCGTGGTTGCGGATAAGCCGGCCGTTGGTGAGATACGTTGGTATATCAACGGTGTATATAGCGGTAGTGGTGAAAAATATACAATGACTGAAGTAAAGGCGAATTTCACCGTTCAGGCTAAATTCGAAACAAGCAAGGAAATACTTTCGATGACGGAAATTGAGACAGTAAACGTTAATACGGGCTTTTTTGCCAAGCTTGTAGCGTTTTTCAAAGGCTTGTTCGGTAAGCTTCCGAGCGGTACACAGGGCGAAGATATTTAAGACGTTTAGGGAGAGGGAGGATTATACTCTTCCCTCTCTAAGGAAGCCGGATATCCCAATAAACCCGCATTTCGTCGGTGAATTATCATTTTTCCGTGAAATACGGTATGATACACATATTGAACAAAATGTGTGTTAGGAGGAGTTAAATTGGCAGATTTTGAAGTGAACACCAATGGAGTTTTGAACTGCGCAAACGCATTTGATCAGTATTCAAAAAGTCTTAGCGCTATTGCGGAGGAAAGCAGCAGTATTCTTTCACAGTTGCGTGGAAGTATAAGCGCACGAGTAAGCGGCGCTGCGTCGAGAATAGCGATTTACGGCAGCGCAAAAGCGTGCCAGGCCGATATGAGCAGCCTCGGCAAAGCCGCACGCCAAGCAACGCAAATTTATCTGAGATATGAAAATAATACAGAAAACCGAAGGTTTTCTTCAAGCGGAACTGGAAAACATGATGGAAATAATAGTGGAAATCCTTCAAGCATTAGCTTGTTGTTAAAGTTACTTAGCATTTTGCAGAATGGCGCATTGAACCCTCTAAGTTTAATCGGCAGATGCGGCGTTTCACTGCTTCACTCTGAGGTGTTTGATTGGGTAACTGACAATATAAAGCTAAAGCTTACAGATGAGAAAGCAATATACGAACTAAATATGAAGAAGAATTTTGGCGAAGAAGATGGGTTCGACAAAATGCAAGGAAAGATTGGAGCGAATCTGAATTTTGGCAAGGGAGTGCACGCTTTTGAAGCAAGTACAAAAGGCAACTCAAAATATGCGGATGGAAGTGCTAGTGTCGGAATAGGAAATGCTGAATGGTCGGCAAAAGGGTTTGCTGGTTCTGGATATTATAAGGACAAGGACGGTAATTTGAAGTGGGCCTCAGGAGTAGATGCGCATGTAGGTGGATCCGCTTCACTTCTTGAAGCTAATGCTCAGGGCAGGTTGGGGCTCGGAGAAAACCATGATTTGTTAGGTGTAAACGGATCGGGAGAAGTTAGTGTTGGCAAGGTTGGCGCTGAAGCGGGTGGCTCGGTAGGCTTCTTTGACGGAGAATTTCAGGGTTATGTTGGTGCTTCGGCAGAGGCAAAAGCCGCTGAGGCAAAAGGAAGCATAGGCGTAACGGTCGCTGGTACTGATTTTAAAGTGAACGGAGGCGTGAACATAGGCGTCGGAGTTCATGCTAATGTTGGTATTAAAGAAGGTAAGTTTAAAGTTGATGTTGGAGCATCAATTGGTTTAGGAGTGAATATCGGATTTGAAGTCGATGTTTCAGGAACAGCTAATTATATTAAGGAAGGGCTGAAAAAGTTGTTTTAACACCAATGAATAGAGGAAGTTTTATGGAAAAGTATTTATTAAGTATCGTGTTTTGTATTTTCTCTGCTGTGCTCTTATTCTTGGGAGGGTGCTTGATTGCGGAATCAAGAAGCTTTGAGAAGAATAAAGTGGTAGGAAAGGCAGAAATAGTTGGATATGACAACAGCCATGGTTGTCAATGGTTTCCGATGGTGAGAATTTGCGGAATTGAGTCGAAAGCTTCATACAATTGTAAAATGAAGAATTTTATTCCATCAGAGTATCCCAAGGGAACGATTCTTGATGTTGAATATCGAAAAATTTGTTTTTTGGGCTCGGATTTTTATGATATACAGATATGCGATGATGAACACAAAACGGTTGATCTCAAAATAATCGGTAATGTTGTGTTGATGATTTCGTTTTTTATGTTGCTTTTTGCACTGATAGCGTTTATAATTAAATTTAAAAGCATGTAGAGGAGGCGAGTATATGTTTTTTGAATGGCTTCTACCAAATGGCACTGTAATTAAAGCCGAGAAGTCTAACAGGAAATTTATGGTTATCGGCAATATTTTTCAAGATGCTGATGGCAATATGTTTGACTATGCAGCTTGCATCTATCCTGAAGGATTGATAAATGCAGATGAGATATACTACTTTAATAACGATGATATTGAAAAAGTATATTATATCGGTTATCAAGACGGGCAGCAAATGGCTTTTCAAAAAGAAGAAATAATAGCATTAGAAAAATATAAAAATGAAAAGGAGTCAAAAAAATGAATAACGGTTTAATGCCTATAGGATCAGTGGTTTTGCTTAAGGGAGCAGAAAAAAGACTGATGATAGTTGGTGTATGTCGTATGGAAGAAAAGGATGGAAAACAGCTTATTTGGGATTATGCTGGTTGCTATTATCCCGAAGGATACATTGATGAAAATAAAGTCTTTTTGTTCAATAATGATATGATTGATACAGTATATGCCATTGGCTTTCAAGATGAAGAACAGTTTGAATTTAAAATTAAAGCAGATGCCTTGATAGCTGAGGCAAGAGAGAAATATAATAGTATGTCAGAGTGATTTTGCTGAACAAAGTTGAGTGGATCACGATACTGTGTAATAGCACATAAGTCAATTGGCTTATGTGCTATTATTCTAATATATGTGTGCTTTACTATTCTTTACATCCCTTCAAAGCTGCATTTTGTCATGAAAGTGCCGCATTATTTCAAAATGCGATATGATATACGCGTAAACAAATTTTGGGAGGAACAGAAATGTCAGATTTTGAAGTGAGAATAAATCAGTTGCAAGGAAGTGCAAATGATTTTAACAGATATGCTAAATCGTTAGGTGCCGTTGCAACGGAATGTAACAGTATTCTTTCACAGGTGCGCGGCGGTTTCAGCACCCGTTTTAATGGGATAGTGTCAAAAGTGTCGGTTTGTGGAAATGTAAAAGTATGCCAAATTGATATGTCAAACTTAAGCAAGGTCCTTAGTCAAGCGGCACAGACATATTTACATTTTGAAAATAATGTGAAGAACCAATCTTTTGCTGATCAAACTGACTCCAATTCTGCAAATAAGAGAGCTGGTAAGAAGCCGATTGATAATTTGCCGAGTCTGAACGGATTTAATCTCACTGAAGAATTCTTAGACACGCGTAATGGAACCAAAGATGCTATTCTGTTTGGATTAACAAGAAATCTGCTGGATGGAATTCTTGGTTTCATAAAAAAAGATGATATTAATGATCAAATATACAAGAAACAAATACGAGATTTAATAGATCGGTATAACGGCGACACGGGTGAAGACATAGAAGATTTACTCAAATTCATAAAAGAAAATGGTTTTGACCCAATTAATGGATACAATGATATTCTTGAAATCATAGAAAAGGGAGGTGGAAAACTTGACTGGCTTAAAAGCATGAGTCCCGAAGAAATAAAAACGATTTCGAAATACCTTAAATATGGTACAAAAGGTCTTGAAGCTGCTAAGATGATCCTTACAGATTACAGCAATACCATAAAGGGACTTGCTAATTTAAGGAACACATTAGTTAATTCAAACGGCGACCCTAGAATAATTAACTATATTGATGAACTAACAGCTGAATGCAACGATAAATTCAACCAAGTGTTGAATATGGGCTATGAAATGGCTGTTGACTATGGTGCAGATAAACTGTGCGAATGGGTCGGGGATGTAGCTACAGGTGGATTATTGAATGTAGCAACTGTTACGCAAGAAATAGTATGGAACTCGCTTGAACTTGGTTCAAAAGGCGATACATTGGCGTCAATCTATGCAAGTAATCAGTATTCTGACGATCTCGTTAGATCCTATAATATGTATGCAGAAAAGCTCAAATCAGGAAATTACACACAAGCTGATTACGACAATTGTAAAGCGTCATTTGAACTTGCAAAACAAGCTAAAATTCAGGAATATGAAAATATTAAAGAATTTTCAACATCAGAAACAAAAGAGTATATTGATCAAGAAATTGAAAAGCTTAAATCACTCAGTTGGAAAGGTGTGTGATTGGCTATGCGCTTGTTATTATTTTTAGGCCGATAATTCTGTTGACACGCCCTTGTAAAAAGTTATATAATTATCTGCGGAAAGTTCGGTAATTTGATTTTACAAGGAGAATTATATGAGAACAGATGAATTTTGGGCTTTGCTCGGCGTTGACAAATTCGGCAGGGCTGCCTGCGAGCCGCTGAACTGCGGGGCGGGTCTTGCCATTGAGGATGAACACGGCAGCAGCGAGGATTCCTATATGCTCGTGCTCGAGGACGTGACCGCAAAGGGCTTCCGTGACTTCCTCTCCGCCCTTACCGCGACCGGCAGAGCCGAGACCTTCCGCAGGGAGTTTAACGGCAATATCTTCGCCGAGTTTAAGAACGGCGACCGCATTATCTATACATATCTCACCGCCGAGAAGCAGCAGGCAAGGATAATTCTCGATAATTCAAGCTGCCCGCTCGCCGAAATGAACGACACCGAGGCTGATGTGCGCGGCGATACAGCCCTGATGCAGTTCTCACTGCGCTACGGCGATATGGTGCGTTATCACAGCTGCGACTGCGGTATGCTCTATGCGCTGCGCCTGCGCGACAACTCCGTTATCGTTGTTGACGGCGGCGAAATGGAGCAGGCGACCGAGGATGCGTGCGACGAATTCATGGCTCGTCTTGAGGCGATGACCAACACCGAGAAGGGCGGGAATATCCGCATCGCCGCATGGCTGTGCACTCATAACCACGACGATCACATGGACGTTTTTCTCAAAATCCTCAAGCGTGAGAGCAAACGCATAACCCTCGAGAGAGCGCTTTTCAATATCCCGTCGATAACCTTGCAGGATTATGACAACCCCTGCACCACTCTTATGAGAAGCCGTATTGCCGAATACGCCCCCGAATGCAAATATCTGAAGCTCCATACAGGTCAGACCGTCAAATTCCCCGACGCTCAGCTTGAGGTGCTGACCACCCATGAGGATATCCTGCCCCGCTCGACCCGTGCGGGCAAGGATGCGGCCTACCGCAGCGTCAACGAGACCACGAGCGTTGTGAAGATAACCTTTGACGACTGCTCGGTCATATTCCTCGGCGACGCGGAGGAGACCAACGGCGAGGCGCTGCTTGCTCTCTACGGCAAGCGTTCGCTTGGCTGCACATATCTCCAGTGCGCCCATCATCTCATAAATGACGACAGGAATATCTACGGCAACGTCATGGCAAAGAAGCTGCTCGTGCCGCAGTGCCGCTATATCGGCATAACCACCGAGTGCGAGAATGTCAAATACCTGACCGACCTTTTCGGTGAGGAGAATATCTATTACGCGGGCGACTGCACCCAGGTATTCACCGTCAGGGACGGCCAGATATCGACAGAGTATTTCGCTCAGAAGGGCTATTTCTACGACAACAGCGGCTATTAATATGTGAATAATAAAAAACGGACTTCCTTTGGGCGGACTCAGATAAAGATAAGTCGGTTTTGAGAGGCTATTTTCCGCTCATACTTCATAAAAAATCTCGGTAATACACAAAGTATTGCCGAGATTTTGTTATTTTGTCTGAACGAAAAATATCTCGCTCAAAACTGCTATGCACCCTGTAAAATTGGATTTTGTTCTGTGGCAAGGCAAAAAGCGCAGGAATAATGGAGATATATTGCGAGCATTTTTAACGAAGCCACAGGGCAAAGGACTTTTTACAGGGCGGCTTATCTTTATCTGAGTCCGCCCTTTCGGGAAGTCCGTTTTGCTTTCGGTTATATCAGTCGAGAACGACCTCTCTGCCCGTCTCGGCGGATTTGTAGATAGCGCAGAGGATCTTTATCATGTCGATGCCCTGCTGCGGCTTGAATACAGGCTCTTTGCCGTCAATGACCACATCATAGAAGTTGATAAGATTCAAGACGTGCTCTTTCTTTTCGGGCTGCAGGTTTGACGGGTGAATGTCGCAGCCTTGACCGTGCATCTCGGTGAATACCTCCACATCGCCGTCACGCCATGTAAGGCCGGATTTGGTGCCTCTGAGCTCCACAAAGCGATTCTCCTGCTTAATGTTGGAAGCCCAGCTGAATTCTATCTGGAGCTGAGCGCCGTTGTCAAATCTGATGGTACCCATTGCGAGATCCTCCACATCGAATGTGCCGCCGCTGACTTTGTCGCCAAAGTCGGAGTTAACGGAGTCGCTCGTGTCACTGTCGGCAAATTTGCAATAGGTGCTGCCGGTGACGGTGACGGGCTTCGGGCTGCCCATGAGCCAAATTGCAAGGTCTATCATGTGGACGCCGAGGTCGATAAGCGGACCGCCGCCGGACTGCGCCTTGGTGGTGAACCAGCCGCCCTTGCCGGGGATGCCTCGTCTGCGCTGCCAGCCGCAGCGGCCGCAGTAGATATCGCCCATTGCGCCGGACTCTATATATTTTTTGGCATATTGCGAGGCCGGGCTGAAGCGGTTGTTTCTCATTATCATCAGAGTTTTTCCTGCTTTTTCGGCGGCTCTGTTCATCTTGAGCACCTCTTCGACGTTGATGGCATCGGGTTTCTCGCAGAAGACGTGCTTGCCGGCCTCAAAAGCTGCCACGGCAATTATCGAGTGCAGATAATTCGGAGTGCAGATATCGACCGAGTCGATAGTCTCGTCCTTGAGAAGCTCTCTGAAGTCGGTGTAGACAGCGGCATTCGGGAAATACTTGTCCCTTATTTCCGTGGCTCTTTCCTCTATGATGTCGCACAGGGCGACTACTTCGAGCCTTTCATCTTCCAGATACTCCCAAATGTGTGAGCCCTTGAATATGCCGCCTATACCGATTATACCTACTCGCCATTTTTTCATTTGATTACCTCCGTTGTTTTTATATCATACCCGTGTCAACGGCTCTCTCGACCAGCTCGGCGAAGAGAGCGCAAGACCAGCTGAACCAGCTGCGGGTGAATTTCGTTGGGTCGTCGGCGCAGAAGCCCTCATGCATATAACCTGTGTCGGCGTCGGTCGTTTCGAGCATACGGAGAATTTCCCGCACCTCGTTGCCGTCGTCGGAGGTGAGCCCCTGCATTGACAGCGCAATGTGCCAGATATAGCCGCTCGGCGTGTGTGGGCTGCCTACCCCGCGCGCAAACCTGCCCTCGTAATAATACGGGTTATCCTTGCTGAGGATAAAGCGGCGGGTGTTGCGGTATATCTCGTCCTCTGCGGAGCAGTAGCCGAGATAGGGGGCGGAGAGAAGGCTCGGCACGTTGGCGTCGTCAAAGAGATAATAGTCGCCCATGCCGTTCACCTCGCAAGCATATATACTGCCGTATTTCTCGTGCTGCACAACGGCGAAATCCCGAATGCCTTTGTCTATCTCGTCGCGCAGAGCGAGGCAGTCGTCGATAAGCAGCTTGCTGCCGCCGGCAAAGAGAAGCATCTCGGCGAGGTGACCAAGCTCGACCACGGCGAACATATTCGACGCCACAAGGTAGCCGTAGCCGCAGGCGTCGTCGCTCGGGCGGAAGCCCGACCAGGTCATGCCCGTGTAGGCGACAGGCTCGCCCATGCCGTTATTGTGTATCGTGTCGTGATAGCTGCGTGTTTCGCGGCTGAATCTGTAGGGTGATTTTTCAAAATGATGCTGCTCGGTGCGCCAAAGCGCGATAACCGTCTCGGCGCATTCGATGAAGCTCTCGTCGAGCACGGAGGCGTCGCCCGTTGCCTGCCAATAAAGATATGTAAGGCGCAGGGGGTAGCAGAGCGAATCTATCTCGTATTTGCGCTCCCAAACTATCGGATCATTCTGCGGCGTGTCGGGGAACGGTTCAAAATCGTCGGGCTCTTTTTTATAGGCGTTGGCGTACGGCTCGGCGGCGATGTATCGGCGCTGCCGCCTGATAACGCCCGTGATTATTTTGCGGATGTCGGCGTTATCCTTTGCGAGCGGGATATAATGCGACACCTCGGCGGTCGAGTCGCGCAGCCACATGGCGGGGATATCGCCTGTGAGCACGAACACCGTGCCGTCCTCGTCAATTTCCGTCGCCGTCTCAAGCGTGTTCGGGTAGCAGTTGCGATAGAGAGCGGCGAGCTTTTCGCTGTGCTTCTCAATGGTTTTGCAGTATTCGTCCATTCTTGCTTTAACGCAGTCGGGTATTTTCATCTTGTCCTCTATTCTGTCGAATCGCTCGGCATAGAAATTATTATTTCGCCGTATTTACACGGCGGTAAGCTTGTGATAAAATGACCTCAGGTGGTGAAATACATGAAAAAGATATTGACCTTTAATCTGTCACGCAGCGCCGAGGCGGCTGTGAAGCGCGCGGCGGCGGTGAATAAGCTGCGGGTCACGGCGGTGGATAAAAGCCTGTATGATACCGCATTGCGCGATATATCCGGCAGCGCCGTGGGCAGCTACGCGGGCGAAGCGCCCGACAAGAGCATGATAATCATGTGCGGGCTCGGCAGCGGCAATATGAATTCCGTGCTTACTATGCTCAAAAAGAGCGGGGCGGATATCACTTATAAAGCTGTGCTGACCGAGACGAACGCCTCGTGGACTCCAATTAAAATGTTTGAAGAGATGGAGCGGGAGCGCCTCGCCATTGAGCAGGCAAGACTCAGTAATCAATGATCATCTGGCGGTAGTTGAGGAAGTCGAAGCCGTTGCGCTCATAGAGTCTGATAGCGCCGACGTTTTCGGGGCCGACCTCAAGGCGGATGCGCTTGACCTTGCCGCCGAATTCGCTTTTGACAAATTCAAAATAGCTGCCGCCGATGCCGCAGCCTCTGTACTCCGGCTCGAGGTAAAGCTCCTCAAGCCAAAGGGTCGTGCCGCCGACCTCCGTCTCGAATTTGAGAGACGAGAAGCCGAAGCCGGCAGTCTTGCCGTCCGCCTCGACGATATAGGCTATCAGCCTGCCGTCGGGCTTCAAGGCTTCATTGAAGTTTGCGATGAATACCGCTTCGTCGGGCTCATGGAGCACGGCGGGCGGCGAATAAAAGGAATTCGCCATTCGGAGATAATCCTCACGGTCGCTTTCCCTGAATTTCCTGAAATTTATATTCATTTTATTTTTCTCCCGTTTTTATTGACTTAAATTGAGTTTTAGGTTATTATTCTGTTATACGGAGGTGGTCATTTTGGACGCTATCGACGCAAAAATAGTTGAATGTCTCAAGGCTAACGCAAGGGAAAATGCCTCGGTCATAGGCGGCAAGGTGAATATGTCCGTCTCGGCGATAATCGAGCGGATAAAGAAGCTCGAGGCCGCGGGTATCATCAAGCAGTATACCCTTGTGCTCGATAAAGAGAAGCTGGGGCTTGACATGACCGCATTTATATCTGTCAGCATGGAGCACCCGAAATTTAACGACTGCCTCATCGAGTATGTCAAGGAGCATCCGAAGGTGATCGAGTGCCACTATATAACGGGCGACGCGGATTTCCTGCTGAAAATATGCACTGACGGCAGCAAGGGACTTGAAAAGCTCGTAAATGAGATAAAATGCGTCGGCGGAGTCTCGCAGACCAAGACTTTGGTCGTCCTCTCGACCGATAAAGAGGAATACGGCCCGAGTGCAAGCAGTATAATGTGATTTTTTTGCGGCAGAGCGTCAAGCTCCGCCGCTTTTTTATTGAATTTTGAAATCGCTGAACGTAACGTGCAGCAGAGCGCCCTCGACCGAGAATTCGAGCCATTCTCCGCTCTCGGCGGATTGGGTGAGCGTGAATACGCCCCGCTCGCTCGTGCCCGTGTAGGTCCATACACCGTCGGCGCAGGCTGAGGTGATGTCGATCCCGTCGCATACCGAGGTCATTGCGCCCGTGAGCAGAGCGCCGAATTCCGTTTGAGGGAATCTGGTGAGATCCGTTTCAAATTTCAGCTCGTCATACTCTACCTCGCATTTGCCGTCTGTGTAGTGCAGGGTCAGAGGCGCGAGTATCTCGGGGGTCAGCATTTTGAGAGTGTAATCCGTTTCTCCGCTGCGGGTTAACACGGCTGTCATCTCTGCCTCGCCGAATACCGCTTTGACGTTTGCGGAGAATCTTGCGGGCGCCGTCGGCGGCGTGCCCGGGGTCGTGGCGGCTTTTCTACATCCTGCGGTCATCAGCAGAGCGACCGCTGCCAAGAGAGCAAAAGCCTTTTTCAAAGAATCACCCTTATTCAAATTTTGAGAAGAACTCGGGCAGGTAATTCAGCACGTCGGAGGGCAGCATACCCCTCATAGAGGTCTTTTGAGCGACTGCGTCGGCGCAAAGGCCGTGCAGATAGACGGCGCATACGGCGGCTTCAAAGGGCTTCATGCCCTGAGCGAGCAGCGAAACGGTCATGCCCGCGAGCAGGTCGCCGCTGCCGCCCCTTGCGAGGCCTGCGTTGCCGGTGGGGTTGACATATATCCTTGTCGGGTCGCAGCCGCAGACTATTGTGTTTGCGCCCTTGAGCACGACGGTGACGTCGTATTCCCGCGAGAATTCGTATGCCGCCGCAATGGGATTTGCCACTATCTCGGCTATGCTCTTGCCGCAAAGACGGCTCATTTCGCCGGGGTGCGGGGTGAGTATTACGGGCGCCTGAGCTTCTCTCAATATATCTATATTGGTGCTCAGCGCATTTATGCCGTCGGCGTCGATGATGACGGGTTTCTTTATTTCTTTGATAAGATTGAGCGTAAGACGGGTCGTGTCTTTGTTGAAGCCGATGCCGCAGCCGAGTAGAACGGCGGAGGCTCTTTTGGAGGCCTCGAATATATCCGCAAGGGCGTTGAATGAGAAGGTGCCCTCAAAGTTTGAGTCGAGCGGCAGCAGCAGCGGCTCGGTGAGCTTCGGAGCAATGCCCGCATATGCGCTTTGGGGGAACGCCGCCGTCACGAGACCCGCGCCGCAACGCAGAGCGCCGCCCACGGCGAGGCACGCCGCCCCCGTCATCCTCATGCTGCCGCAAACGCACAGCGCGTGGCCGTAGGTGCCCTTGTTTGAGACGGGCTTGCGCTTCGGGAGCATTCTCTTTATGTCGCGGGCGTCATAGGTCAGGCAGGCGACACTGTCAAGCGCCTTGAAATCCTCGTCCTCGATCCCGATATCCGCAATAACTGTTTTGCCGCACACGGCGCAGCAGGGCTTCATAATGTGAATGGGCTTGTATGCCGATATCGCAATGGTCAGGTCGGCTTTGAATACCGCGCCCTCTATTGAGGCGCTGTCGCAGTTTGCGCCGCTCGGCACATCGACAGCCGCTTTCTTTGCGCCCGAGGAGTTGACCGCCTTCGCGAGCCTTGAGAGGTCGGGGTCGAGCCTGCCCGAGAAGCCCGTGCCGAATACGGCGTCAACGATAATATCGCTTGAGTTTATCAGCTCCCTGTGAAGCGGGAGATCGTCGTTATATCTTATCACGTCTATCCCTGCGCTCTCAAGCAGCAGGAAATTGTCGATTGCGTCCTTGGCCTGCGGCTCTCCGCAGGCGAGCATTACAGTCACGAGGCAGCCGTATTCCCACAGCCTGCGGGCTATAACGAAGCCGTCGCCGCCGTTTTTGCCCTTGCCGCATATGACCAGCACCTTTGCGGGCGTCTGCCTGCCGATGCAGTAATTCTTTCTGATTATATCGGCGCAGGCTGAGCCGGCGTCCTCCATCAGCTTTGGGAAGGTGGTGCCGCGCTTGACGGCGCTGCACTCCGCCTGATACATTTGATTGCTTGTTACTACAAACATTTCCTCACTCCCTATAATTGTAGTTTATCATATTAGTTTAAATAATTAAAGAGGAAAATGCAAAATAGCTGATTTTTTGTTGATTGACGGCGAATTTAATGATATACTGAAACCGTTAAGGGGTGATACCGTGGAGAAATACATCAACGAATACATAAGGCCACGCCTTCAGGGCGACGGCGGCGAGATAACCTATGTCGGCCGTGACGGCGACGAGGTCACTGTGCTGCTTCAGGGCGAATGCTCCAAGTGTCTGATACTCGATCGCTGCCTTGCGTGGATAGAGGAGCGCATAGAGCATGACCTCGGCGAAAAGGTCAGGGTCGTCGGCATCAGAAAGAAGCCGTATTTTCAAGATAAGTGAGGCGAGCTTATGGCGCATATTAAAGTTGAACGCAGGAGCATGAGGCCGCAGGAGTGGATAGATCTGCGCTTCGGCTGGCTCAAGCGGCATATTTACAGCGAGAAATACGAGATAACGAGCTTCACCGTCAGAGAGGCTCGGCAGGTTTCCGAGATGAATTTTGAATTCTATGACGACGAGCCTCGTTCGCTCAGGAGGGGAGATATGTATTTCACCCCCGACGGCACGGCGTTCATCACCACCGATGTCGATCTGCCGGAGCAGCTCAAGGGGAAGAAATATTGCTTCCTGCTCAGGACCGCTGCCGAGATGATAGTCAAGGTCAACGGCGCTTATGTCGGCGGTATCGACCCTAACCGCGAACGCCTGCCCCTCTCGGACTATATCAGCGGCGACAGGCTGCATTTTGAGATAACCGCCTATAACCGCTCGAAGCCCGACGACGAGCGCAACCCCGAGAGCCTGAGCGTCAGGGGCTGCCGCCAGATATTCGAGGGCGGCTTTCTTGCCGTCGTCAACGAAAAGGTGCAGTCGCTCGTTTATGATATCGAGCTGCTTAACGACGCCGCTCAGAGCGGAGCTTTCGGCGAGGACTTCTCCGATTTCGTCATTCGTGAGCTTGATAAGGCGCTGTGCCTGATAGATTACGACGGTGTGCGCGACTGCGACGTTGACAGGGCGGCGGAGTATATCGAAACGCACATATTCTCAAATAAAAATTATAACGGCGACGGCAGAGTGGCGCTTGTCGCCCATTCCCACCTTGATATCGCCTATTATTGGCGCAGGATCCACGCCGTTCAAAAGAATCTGCGGACTGTGCTCATCCAGCTGCGCCTTATGGATAAATACCCCGATTTCTGCTATGCCCATTCTCAGGCGTATACCTACGAGACGGTCGAGAAATACTACCCCGAGGTGTTTGAGGAGCTTAAAAAGCGCGTCGCCGAGGGACGTTTTGAGCCGGTCGGCGCAATGTATGTTGAGCCTGACTGCAATATCCCCGCCGCGGAGAGCCTTATCCGCCAGTGTCTTTACGGTCAGCGGTATTTCCGCGAGAAATTCGGCATAACGGTCAATAACTGCTGGCTGCCGGACGTATTCGGCAACAGCTGGATACTGCCGCAGATACTCAAAAAGAGCGGCGCGGATTATTTTGTTTCAAATAAAATGTCCACTTGGAACGACACCAACCGCTTCCCGCACAATAATTTTATCTGGCGGGGCATTGACGGCTCCGAGGTGCGCGCCTGCGTGCCCCCGACCCATTTCATAGCGTGGAATATGCCGAGCCAGATAGAGGCGAATTGGGAGGCTTATCAGGATAAGGATATCGGCGGCGAGACACTGCAAATGTTCGGCTACGGCGACGGCGGCAGCGGAGCCACCGAGGAGATGGTCGAGCTTATGCACCGCTTCCCGAAGCTCTCCGCAATGCCCGCGACCCGCCACACGGCGGCGGCGGAGTTCCTTGAGCGAAATCTCAAGGATAACAAAGAGCTTGCCGTTTGGGACGGTGAGCTTTACCTCGAGATGCACCGAGGCACCTTCACCACCAAATCCGAGCTAAAAGAGCGCAACCGCAGGCTCGAATTCCTCTTCCGCGACGCGGAGCTTATCTCGGCCGCACGCCTGCTCAGCGGCGGCGAATACCCCGCCGAGAGGCTGCGTTCGCTCTATAAACGCCTGATGATAAATCAGTTTCACGATATCCTGCCAGGCAGCCATATCACGCCCGTTTACCGTGACGCGATCGAAGATCTGGAGCTTATCGAGTGGGAGCTGAATGAGATCATCGGCAGCGGCGGGTACTTCAATACGCTGAATTTCGAGCGCAAATACCCCGTATTCATCCCCGAGGAAGGCGGCAAGCTCACCCGCAAGGGCGTTAAAGGCCGCTTTGCAAGGGTCGACGCGCCCGCCCTCTCCGCAGCTCGGGTCAAGGCTTCGTGCTCCGACAGCGGCATAGTCTGTGACGGCGGCGAGGTCACAACGCCGTTTTACAGGATAAGATTCGCCCCCGACGGCAGCATTCTGTCGCTTTATGACCTTGAGCTTCGCCGTGAATGGGTCAAGGGCGATTTCAATAAATTGAAGATATATCACGATACCCCCGGTAACTACGACGCGTGGGATATCCTGCCGAACTATAAGGATAAGCAGGAGCAGCTTCGGGTGACGGAGCCGCTGCATTTTGTCAACGGTGACGGCGAATGCGCCGAGTTTGTCTGCACCCTTGCCACCGAAAAAAGTGTATGGCGGCGTGTGATACGCCTGTTTGCCTCTTCACGGGGCATTGAGGTCGAGAATATAGTTGATTGGAATGAGAAGCACCGCCTTGCCAAGGTCGAATTCGGCTGCAACGTGCTCACCCGCGAGCTGCTGTGCGACACTTCGGCGGGCATTATCCGCAGAGAGACTCACCGAAACACGAGCTGGCAGCAGGCGAGATTTGAGGTCTGCAACCACAAGTGGTTTGATCTGGCGGAGCAGGGCGGCGGCATAGCCGTCATAAATCAGGGCAAATACGGCGTCTCCGCCGAGAATTCCTGCGCCTCGCTCTCGCTGCTCAGAGCCGCTATACGACCCGACCCGACCTCGGATACGGGCAGGCACGACTTCTGCTATATGATATTGCCTCACGACGGCGACGCTGTTGCTGCGGGCGTCAATGATGCGGCGTTTGAGTATAATATCCCGCTGCGGGCGGCGGATATCGAGTGGAAGCTCGGAGATTTCTCTCCCCTTTGGCTTCAGGCCGTCAAGCTCTCGGAGGACGGCAGGAGGCTTGTCGTGCGCCTGAGCGAGCAGAACGGCGCGCGAGGGGAGCTGCGGCTGCCCCGCCGTGCAAGGCTGCTCAATATGCTTGAGGATGTCACGGGCGAAGCGGATACGATAGAGTATTCGCCGTTTGAAATTATCACCCTCGGGTTTGAAACGGAGGCATGAAATATGATGAATAATTACGAATATTGGCTGACCCTCGACAGCGAAACGAGGGCGGAGCTTGAGGCGATAACCGACAAAGCCGAGTTGGAGGACAGGTTCTATAAGGAGCTGGAATTCGGCACGGGCGGCATGAGGGGCGTTATGGGCGCCGGCGCAAACAGGATGAATAAATACACCGTTGCGAGGGCGACCAAGGGGCTTGCCGATATGCTCACGGCAGAGAACGGCGGCAGCGTTGCGATAGCCTATGACTCGCGCCGCAATTCGGCCGACTTTGCGAGGACCGCGGCCGGGGTGCTCTGCAAGGCGGGGATAAAGGTGTATCTTTTTGATACCCTTATGCCGACCCCCGTGCTTTCGTTTGCCGTGCGCTATCACGGCTGCTCTGCGGGCATAGTGATAACCGCAAGCCACAACCCCAAGGAGTATAACGGCTATAAGGTCTATGACTCAAAGGGCTGCCAGCTCGTGCCCGATGATGCCGAGCGCCTTATCGGCTATGTCAACGCCGTCACCGACCTCGGCGGCATCCCGCTTATGCCGCTCGATGAAGCGGAGAAGGCGGGGAGGCTGACCTATATCGGCGAGGAGACCCTTGAGGCATTCCTCTGCGAGGTCAAAAAGCTGAGCCTTTACAGCGAAAAAAGCGATCTCAGGATAGTTTATACCCCGCTGCACGGCACGGGCAATATCCCTGTCAGGCGCATTTTGGCGGATAAGAACGTCTCCGTCGTGGCGGCTCAGGAACTGCCGGACGGCGAATTCTCCACCGTTCGCTCGCCGAATCCGGAGGAGCATGACGCTCTGCTGCTCGCCATAGAGCAGGCCAAGGCCGAGGGGGCGGATATTGTCATCGGCACCGACCCGGACTGCGACCGTGTGGGCGTGGGCGTTAAGACGGGCGAGGGCTTCACCCTGCTCACGGGCAACCAGACGGGCGCTCTGCTGACCGATTTTATATTGAAATTCAAAAAAGAAATCCCCGCAAACGCCGCCATAGTCAAAACCATAGTGACGAGCGGCATAGGCGCGGCGATCGCCGCCGACCGCGGGGTGCAGACCGTGCAGACCCTCACGGGCTTCAAGTATATCGGCAAAAAGATATGCGACTGGGAGCTGAGCGGCGAGCACACCTTCATTTTCGGCTACGAGGAGAGCTACGGCTACCTTGCGGGCACTCACGCCCGAGATAAGGACGCCGTTTCATCCTCCATGCTGATAGCCGAGATGGCGGCTTATTATAAATCGCAGGGAATGACCCTTATTGACGCTCTGAACGGCATTTATGCGAAGTACGGCTACTATTATGACTGCCTTGAAACGCTCGTGCTCAAGGGCAAAGCGGGCGCGGAGAAGATATGCGCCGCGATGAGCGCCCTCAGAGCCGAGAGTGGTGGGCTTTTTGACGATATCGAGCACGTTTCCGATTATCTGACCGGCATTGACGATCTGCCGAGGGAGAATGTGCTGCGCTTTGAATTTAACGACGGCTCATGGGCGGCGGTGAGACCGTCGGGCACCGAGCCGAAGCTGAAGCTCTATTTTTCCGTCAGAGGAGAGGACAGGCGAAGCGCCGAGCAGCGGCAAAAAGCCATACGAAATGCGCTGTTTGTCGTAATTGATAAAATCAAGGTTTGACATTTGGAAAATGCTGTAGTAAAATTGATTCAGATATGAAAAAGGAGGATATGGCAATGAAAAAATTCCTTGCAGTTATTCTGGCGCTTGTTTTTGCTCTCTCCGGTATGAGCGTCATGGCTTTTGCCGCCGATAAGGATAAGGCGCAGGCTCCCCTTTGCACGCTCAACAAGGACGGCAACGCCGTCAATTGGTTCGGCGGTGAGGACGGCGAATATTATTTCTTTATCTCCGACAGCGACTTTGCGGGCAAATACACCGTCACGGTCAAAGCGAGCGGCGATGTTTATCTCGACGGCGCAAAGCTCGAGGGCAACACCTTTGTGCTCGGCAGTGCCGAGGGCACTATCACAAGCGGCGGCGTCGATTACAAATATCATGTCGTCTGCACCGCAAAGCTCCCCGCCGTCTATATCACGACCGAGTCCGGCTCGATGGATGCGGTTCATGCCGACAAGAGCTATAAGGAAGCCGGCACTATCAGGATTTACAACGAAAAGGGCAAGACCGAGTATGACGGTGCGCTTGACTATATCAAGGGCAGGGGCAACTCCAGCTGGGAGATGGCAAAGAAGCCCTATAATATCAAGATAGCCAAAAAGACCAATCTTTTCGGCATGGGCAAGAGCAAGAAATGGAGCCTTATCGCAAATTACAGCGATAATTCTCACCTCAGGAACGCTGCGGTTTATTACGCAGCTCAGCAGATAGGCCTTGACTACACGCCGAAGTTCGTTTTCTGCGACGTCTACACCAACGGCGACTATCAGGGCGTTTACCTGCTCATCACCCGCATCGAGGCGGACAGCAAGCGTGTTGACGTTGCAAACCTTGACGATGTCAACGAAGAGATAGCGATAGCCGCGAGCGGCAACGAGGATCTCGATATGGATTCTCTCCCGCAGGGCGGCGCTTACGGCAGATTTGCGGGCCTTATTGAGGGCACGAAGAAGTGGGTCGAGATCCCCGAAGCCCCCGAGGGTTACACGGTCGATAATACGGGCGGCTACATTCTTGAAATGGAGCTTGCCAACAGATATTACGGCGAAAAGAGCGGCTTTGTCACCACCCGCAGCCAGCCCATTACTATGAAATCCCCCGAATACGCTTCTCAGGCTCAGATGGAGTATATCAGCGATCTTTACCAGCGCTTTGAGGACGCGGTTTTTGCCGGGAACGGCAGGAACGCGCTCGGCGAGCACTATACGGATATTGCCGACCTTGAGTCGCTTGCAAAGTATTACATGATCAGCGAGTGGTGCTCAAATATGGATTCCGGCCTTACCAGCACTTATTTCTATAAGCCCGAGGGTGAGGATTCCAAGCTCTTTGCAGGCCCCGTATGGGACTATGACATTGCGTTCGGCAATAACGAGGGCACCCGCTACGGCTGCAATTACAATAATCCGGAGGAATTCACCGTCTGCTTCGGCAGACAGTACAGAAACACCGTTTTCGGCAAGCTTGACGTTGATTATAAGCCCACTGTTTACAACCGCCTTTGCAGAAGACCCGAATTTGTCGAGGCGTGCAGGAGGCTCTGGGATGCGGGCATCGGCGACAAGCTCGCCGAGACTGCCGCGGAGTATATTTTCAATACATCACGCACCATAAAGGCTTCCGCAGTGGCGGACGGTATCCGCTGGAATATCTACGGCACCTGCGATGCGGCAAAGGTTGCGGAGAATTATGAAGTCGCGGCAGCGTATCTCGAGGATTTCGCTACCGCAAGGACAAGGTTCCTTGACGTAAATCTCGGCAGAGTCCAGGTACAGGGCAAGGTTAAGGATCAGCTTCCCGCCGGCCTTCGCAATTTCCTTGTCCGTGTGAATAACCTCTTTGAGGCTTTTATCGTCAATTTCAAGCTCATCAATAAATAATAAAGATCCGCCCCCGCGTCAGCTCGGGGGCGGATATCGTTTTAAAAGCACAGCCCGCCGAGCTCTCCACGGCGGGCTGTGCTTATTTAAGTATTCGTTTGACTGAGCCTTCGTCAAGAAGGTTTACCGTCACAAATTTGCCTTTATAAAACACCGCATGATTGTTGAATACGCAGGGCAGCTCCTTCGCCTTTTGCAGCGTATCGACCTTTATCAGGCGATAGGGGATGCCGTTGCCCTCGCAGTATTTCTTGACGGCGGTAATGCTGTGATAGGTGTAGGGGCATTGCGGCGAATAATAGACCGTCAGCTCCTGCTCGTCTATCGTCTGCGCCTTTGCTCTCTCGGTGAAGTGCGGCACGGAGCCGTCAAACGAGAGGGCGAGCAGCTCGTATTCGCCTGCCGTGTCGACCGCCACGAAGCCGAAGCGCTTTGCAAATGCCTGATCCGAGAGCCATGCCTTTTGCTTGAGTGAGCCGAGCATACAAACTCCCGAGCGCCCTCGGGCCCTGGCGTCGGCAATGCAGGATTCCATCAGCTTCTTGCCGTAGCCGTGCTCGCGGTAGTCGCCGAGCACCCAAAGACAGTATATATAGATGTAATTGTCGCCCTCTATCGGCACCCACGCTTTCTCAAGCGGGGCGTATTCGATAAATACGGTCGCTTTCTCGTCGAGCTTGCGGAAAACGTGCCCCTCCGTGAGCCTCTCGGCGAGCCATGCGCGCTTCGCCTCAACTCCGGGGTGGGTCTTTTTGCTGCGGATAATGCAGCAAAGATGCTCGTTTTCAATATTCTCGGGGGTCAGGTCAATGAACTTGTCCATTAATTCTCCTCAAGTCTCCGCAAACGGAGTGTTGATATTAGTCAGACGGAAATTCACGGGATCGCGGTCGCAGTTGAAGCGGTAAACGCTCATCACCATGCCTATGGCAAAATATATGCAGAGGTTTGACGAGCCGCCCGCGCTGACAAAGGGGAGCGTGATGCCGATACAGGGCAGCAGCATCAGGCACATGCCGATGTTGATTATTACCTGCGAGCCTATCATGAACGCTGTGCCGTAGCAGAGCAGGCTGCCGGAGATATTCCTTGAGCGC
>ERZ1026868.573-NODE-573-length-22512-cov-7.647593_pt1 | contig 22512 bp, 19 predicted proteins | sample MGYA00380164_ERZ1026868 | MGnify/ENA primary metagenome ERZ1026868 (study PRJEB33269, sample SAMEA4719800) | human gut metagenome | biome: human-associated habitat; feature: organic feature; material: feces | place: Cameroon | collected 2013-10 ... | reverse complement strand
ATATTATTGTATGGGTAAATAGACTTTTACAGGATATAGGAGGTTTGAATTGATCGTTCGGGAGTGTCTGGAAAAAAGAGAACACGAGATCTTTCGATCATGTGCTTGCTTTGCAGATGGATCGAAAGGAAGAGACAGGGCAGAAGAAAAATGTGATTTGCGCACGGAATTTCAGCGGGATCGGGACCGAATTATACACTCGAAGTCATTTCGGCGTATGAAACATAAGACACAGGTATTCCTGTCACCGGGAGGAGATCATTATCGGACAAGATTGACGCATACCCTGGAGGTTGCTCAGATTGGCAGAACGATTGCCAGAAGTTTGTATCTGAATGAAGATCTTGTAGAGGCAATTGCGCTAGGACATGATCTGGGACATACACCTTTTGGACATGTTGGGGAGCGTGCGTTGTCGAAATACACAACAAAACCGTTTTGCCACAATGAACAGAGCATACGTGTAGTAGAACGATTAGAGAAAAATGGAAAAGGACTGAACTTGACATGGGAAGTTCGGGATGGAATACTGAATCATAGAAGCAGATGTGTTCCGGCAACACTTGAGGGAAAGATTGTTCGTCTGTCAGATAAAATTGCGTATGTAAATCATGACATAGATGATGGCATCCGGGCGGGAATTTTGACAGAGGATATGCTTCCTGACGCTTGTACGAATCTTCTGGGACATAATACCCGGGATCGAATCAATACGCTCATACATACGGTAGTCACTGCAAGCACGGACATAGACGATATTATATTGCCACAGGAATATCAGGAAGCATTTCAAGAACTTCGCAAATTCATGTTTCGGGATTTATATACGAATCCGGTTGCAAAAAGTGAAGAGGTGAAAGCGGAACGTCTGATTGGTATGCTGTATGAGGAATTCATGGAGCATGAAGAAAGGCTTCCGGAAGAATATAGGATGTTTATTGAGCAGGGAGAATTGAAAGAGACAGTCATCTGCGATTATATTGCAGGGATGACTGATAATTATGCGATTGATATGGCGAAGAAAATCTTTATTCCAAAATCGTGGAGTAAGGAATAAAGTTTGTATAAGAAACAGGTGAAGTAGTTTTGTATTATTCAGAAAATATAATTGAAGAGGTACGCAGCCGGAATGATATTGTGGATGTGATTGGCAGCTACGTTACATTAAAAAAACGTGGAAATTCCTATATGGCATGCTGCCCATTTCATCATGAGAAGACACCTTCTTTCCATGTGAATCGGGACAAGCAGATGTACCATTGCTTTGGATGTGGAGCAGGAGGAAATGTTCTGACGTTTGTGATGGAATATGAGAATTACTCCTTTCCGGAAGCGGTGAAGATGCTGGCGGAACGCGCGGGGATCGCTTTACCGGAGCAATCATACTCGAAGGAACAACGGCAACAGGAGAATTATAAGACGGTGTTAAAAGAGATGAACCGTCTTGCGGCAATTTATTATAATTATCTGCTCACCCAGACAAAGGCAGGAGAACATGCTTTGGAGTATTATCATGACCGGGGATTCTCGGATGATACGATTCGAAGGTTCGGACTTGGATATGCCAGTTCATATTCCAATGATTTGTATCAGTACTTGAAAAAACAGGGATACACGGATGCGCAGCTGAAGGATTCCGGTTTGGTTCGGTTTGACGAACGGCGAGGCGGGCAGGATATGTTCTGGAACAGGGCTATGGTTCCGATTCTGGATATTAACAGTAAGGTAGTTGGTTTTGGTGGCCGGGTGCTCGGGGATGGAACACCAAAATATATCAATACGAAGGAGACAGCAGTATTTGACAAAAGTCATACATTATTTGCGATGAACATTGCCCGGCGGTCAAAACGCAGAGGGATTATCCTATGTGAAGGATACATGGATGTGATAGCAATGCATCAAGCGGGGTTTGACAATGCAGCTGCTTCGCTTGGAACAGCACTTACGATGGGGCATGCGACAATTGTAAAGCGGTATACGGATGAGGTATATCTGGCATATGATAGTGATGGCGCAGGAAGAAATGCGACAATGAAAGCAATTTCCATTATGCGCGAAGTGGGAATCGCTACACGCGTCATAGACTTGCGCCCGTATAAGGATCCGGATGAATTTATTCATAATTTGGGGAAAGAGGCATTTGAAGAACGTATAGCCGGCGCAATGACAGGAATTATATTTGAGATTGACAGTATTGCGGCTTCCTATAATCTTGGCGATCCCGAGGAGAAGATCCGCTTTGTAAAAAAAGCAGCGGGACGGTTGGCACAGCTGGATGAACCGGTCGTACGTCATAGTTATACAGAGGCGGTGGCGGAAAAATATCGATTAAATCCTCAGGATTTAAAAGAAATTGTTACGAAATACGGAACGATTGGCCTGATGGATTCAACGAAACGATACGATGGTAATACCAATTTTCCACCGGGGATAGAACAAAGGCAAAATCAGAGTGCAACGCAGACGGCAGAATCGGATGCGCAGACGAAACCACAACGATTGCTGCTTACATGGATGGTTGGAGACACTCGCCTGTTTAAAATATTGGAAGGTATAATTACGGAAGATGATTTTATTGACCCGGACTATTATACTGTAGCGAAACGGTTGTTTGATCAATACCGGGACACCGGAAATGTCAATCCGGCCGCAATTGTTAATCTGTTCGAAGATGTTGAGAAACAGAGACTTGCAGCAAAAATATTGCAGACAGAACTTGATTTTACAATTTCGGAGGATGAGAAGGAAGCGGTCATAAATGAATTGATCCGCAAAGTGAAGATGGTAAGGATTGATCATGAACTTGCAAATATTGCGGCAAATCCTGAGAAATTGCCGGCAATTATTGCAGAAAAGGGTAAATTAGCGAAAATGCATATTTCGTTGAAGAATGGATAGAATATAATCACAATGGAAGGATGGAATAAAAATGGCAAAGAAAGTTGCAGAGAAGGAAGTAAAGAAGGCAGGAAAGGCAGAAGAGAGAACAATTAACGCATTGGATCAGATGAAAGAACATCTTGATAGTCTGGTCGAGATGGCGAAGAAAAATGATAATACGCTCTATGATACAGAAATTGTCGATTATTTTACTGGAAAGCCGGATATTACGCTTAATACAGAACTAATGACGAAGATCTTTGATTATTTGGATGATCATCATGTAGCTGTTCTGTCAAAGACAGAAGAAGATGATGAGATCCTGGATGATATGATCCTTGAGGATGGGGATGATGCAGATATTGATGTCGAGAAGATTGATTTGACAGATATGTCTGTACCAGATGGTGTGAGTATTGAAGATCCGGTTCGTATGTATCTGAAAGAAATCGGAAATGTACCTCTTCTTTCGGCAGAGGAAGAGGTAGAACTGGCGAAGAGAATGGAAGCTGGCGATGAGAAGGCAAAACAGAAGCTTGCAGAAGCGAACCTCCGTCTGGTTGTAAGTATCGCCAAAAGATATGTAGGACGTGGAATGCTGTTTCTTGACCTGATTCAGGAAGGTAATCTGGGACTTATTAAGGCAGTAGAAAAGTTCGACTACGAAAAGGGTTATAAATTCAGTACTTATGCAACATGGTGGATTCGTCAGGCAATCACAAGAGCGATTGCTGATCAGGCGCGGACAATACGTATTCCTGTGCATATGGTAGAAACAATTAACAAACTGATCCGGGTATCCAGACAGCTTCTTCAGGAGCTTGGAAGAGAACCGCTTCCGGAAGAAATTGCGGAAGTTATGGATATATCGGTAGAACGGGTTCGTGAGATTCTGAAGATTTCACAGGAGCCTGTATCGCTGGAGACACCAATTGGTGAGGAGGAAGACAGCCATCTTGGGGATTTCATCCAGGATCAGAATGTTCCTATTCCGGCAGAGGCGGCAGCAAGAAAGATGCTCAGAGATCAGCTTGATGAGGTACTTGGCACGCTGACGGAACGTGAACAGAAGGTTTTGCGTCTGCGGTTTGGTATGGATGATGGACGAGCAAGAACACTGGAAGAGGTCGGTAAAGAATTTAATGTAACAAGAGAGCGGATCCGTCAGATAGAGGCGAAAGCAATCCGTAAGCTGAAACACCCAAGCAGAAGCAGAAAATTAAAGGATTATCTGGATTCAAATGAATAATGTAAGGGAAAAAACAAATAAAAAAACAGGTAAAAAAATATTGCCGCTGTCTTTGCGTATGCAGGAGATACTGGATGTTTTGCAGCAGGAGGTATCTGCACATGGAACGATTGCGTGTGTGGCAGACGTGGGATGTGATCATGCATTTGTATCGATGGCGTGCGTGGAACGTAGGCTGGTAGACCATGTAATTGCGATGGATGTGAGGAAAGGACCTCTTTCGATTGCTGACCATAATATAACTGAATATGGGTTCGAAAAAAGTGTAGAAACAAGGTTGTCCAATGGATTTGAAGGACTTGAGATTGGAGAAGCTGATTGGGCCATTATTGCAGGAATGGGTGGAAATCTGATGAGACAGATACTTATAGATGGAGAATCCCATCTGAAACATGGAATTGGACTTGTTCTGCAACCGCAATCGGAGCAGGATGCTGTCAGAAGTTATCTTCAGACAAGCGGATACATAATTATAGATGAACGTTTTCTGATAGAAGATGGGAAGTTTTACACAATTATCAAAGCAAAAAAAGATGCGGAAAACAGCAACAGGAAGATGGACATGGCAGAGCTGCTGTATGGCCCTGTATTGATTCGGAAGAAGGATCCGTTGCTGTTAAGATTTGTAGAGCTTGAGGTTGAAAAGAAAAAAGCAATATATGAAGCGCTGAAAGATCAGGATACAGAATCGGCCAGAAAAAGATGTGTACAACTGGAACATATGCTTGCACTTTTGCATATTGTTAAAGACAGGATTGTGTGAGCAGGCTTGATGGACAAAGGAGATGATTGTATGCAGTGTGATGAGATTATAAGAATACTGGAGAAAAAAGCCCCCGTTGAATATGCCATGGATTGGGATCATGTCGGGTTACTCGTTGGGAGAAGAAGTAAGGAAGTCCGCAGGCTGCTGCTGGCAGTTGATGTTACGAATGACGTGGTCAACATGGCGATACAACAACATGTGGATATGATAGTTTCCCATCATCCGATGATATTTGGATCCGTAGACCGGGTAAATGATGATACGGTTCTTGGAAGGAAAATACTTGAACTTATAGAACATGGAATCTGTTGCTATGCTATGCATACGAATTTTGATACAATCGGTGGTATGGCAAAAGAGGCTGCAAAAATGCTTGGAATTCAGAATATGGAAGTTCTCGAAGAGACAAGAGACGGGGAAGGAATTGGCCAGACAGGACAGCTTCCATATACCCGGACAGTGCGGGAACTGGCGTCAGAAGTCAAAGAAAAGTTTGGTTTGAAAAATGTGACAATATATGGAAACCTGGATAAAAAAGTGGATAAGGTTGCGATTTGCCCAGGCTCTGGGAGAAGCGTGATTGGTGTAGCGGTCAAAAAAGAAGCGGATTGCCTGATCTCGGGGGATATTGGCCATCATGAAGGACTGGATGCATGTGAACAGGGTGTGGCGGTGATTGATGCCTCTCATTACGGCCTGGAACAGATTTTTATGTATATTATGCGGGACTATATCAGAGGGTACAATCCGGATATGGAAATTATAATTGCTGATGAAGGGGTGCCGTTTACAATTGTATAATTCAGGCAGACATTGAAAGGGCAGACGTTGAAAGGAGTGGGTATTTATGGAAAAGATTAAGATTACGATGGACGGAACGGTTTATGAGATGGATAAGTTCTCGGCGATTACTGAATTCGTGCATGCGCATATGCAGGAAGATGAGAAAAAATATGTCCTGGCTTTCTGCGATCGGAAATTATGCGAACTGGCAAAGCTGCTGGACCGGGATGTTGAACTGAAATTGGTGGAGAAAACATCGGTAATCGGAATGGATACCTATCGCAGAAGCCTGACATTTCTCATGGTAAAAGCATTTTCGGATGTTATGGGGAAAGGTTATGCAGTTCAGGTTATGTATTCTCTTGGAAAAGGCTATTATTGCAGAATGCTGAAATATAAGCGGGAAGGCAATAAGAAGGTTTCGGAAGAGGTTATTGTAACAGAGGATATGTTATTCCGCGTAAAAAACCGGATGAATGAGCTTGTGCGCAAGGATGTGGCAATTATAAAAGAATCCGTGTCAACAGATGAGGCTGTACATCGCTTTGCAAAGCAGGGACGTTTTGATAAAGAACGGCTGTTCCGTTATCGCCGCGTTTCGAAGGCGAATCTCTATAGTATTGAGGACTATGAAGATTATTTCTATGGTTATATGGTGCCGTCTACCGGATATATTACCTGTTACGATCTGGTGCCATATGAAAATGGGTTTATGCTGATGGCTCCTACGAAGGAAGAACCGGAGATTATTCCTGATTTCGAACCACGGGAGAAATTGTTCCATGTGTTAAAAACATCAGATGACTGGAGCCAGACACTGGATGTCAGTAATGTAGGACAGTTGAATGAGTGTATAACGAATGGAGATATCCGTGAACTGATGCTGGTTCAGGAGGCATTGCAGGAAAAACAGATTGCCCAGATCGCAGACATGATCCGTGAAGGAGACAAGAAAATCGTGCTGATTGCAGGACCGAGTTCTTCAGGAAAAACAACGTTTTCCCATCGGTTAAGTGTGCAGCTTCGCGCTCATGGGCTTCGTCCATATCCGCTTGCGCTGGATAATTATTTTGTTGATCGAGAGCACACACCAAAGGATGAAAATGGAAATTTTGATTTTGAGTGTATAGAAGCGGTGGATCTTGAACTGTTCCATTCCGATATGAAAAAGCTTTTGGCAGGCGAAACGATTCCGATTCCAACGTTCAATTTCACACAGGGAAGAAAGGAATACAAAGGCAAAAAGCTGAAGCTGAACGAAGGGGATGTACTGGTCGCAGAAGGAATTCATGCACTGAATCCACTTATGACAAGCGGGTTGCCGGATGACAGTAAATTCAAGATCTATATTAGTGCACTGACGCAGATCAACATAGATGATCATAACCGTATTCCGACTACGGATGGCAGGTTGATCCGGCGGATTGTGAGAGATGCAAGAACGCGTGGAAATAATGCACAGGAGACAATTGCCATGTGGCCGTCGGTACGCCGGGGGGAAGAAAAATATATCTTTCCGTTCCAGGAAGAGGCGGATATCATGTTTAATTCTGCTTTGATCTATGAACTCAGCGTAATTAAGCAGTATGCGGAGCCGCTGCTTTTCTCTGTACCGAAGGAATCGGAAGAATATTATGAGGCAAAACGGTTACTGAAATTCCTTGATTATTTCCTTGGACTTGAAGTGACAAATATTCCTATGAATTCGATTCTGAGAGAATTTGTAGGTGGTGGATGTTTTGATGTCTGATGAGAAAAACGTAAGTCAGACGATAAGCCGGGTTATGTCGAGAGTGATTATCTATCTAGACCTTATGTTACCATAAGGTTCAAGCAACCTACCTGAAAACACAACGGGCAGCTGTATAGTTTTCTGTTTGGTCTTGCTCCGGATGGGGTTTACAGAGCCTGCCTTGTTACCAACGCAGCGGTGAGCTCTTACCTCGCCTTTCCACCCTTACCACCCGAAGGTGGCGGTATATTTCTGTTGCACTAGCCTGGGAGTCGCCTCCACCGGACGTTATCCGGCATCCTGCCCTATGGAGCCCGGACTTTCCTCACCTGCCATAATGGCAGCCGCAATCACTTATCTGACTTACGCAGTGATTAGAGTACCATAACTTGAATATGGATTCAAGTAAAAATAAAATATTAGGAGGACAAAAAGATGGAATTATTAGAAGGATTGAAGACAAGAAGAAGTGTAAGACGTTACACAGATGAACTTATCGGACATGAGTTATTTGAGGAAATCATTGATACGGCAAGGATGGCACCTACATGGAAGAATACGCAGACACTTCGGTATATTCTGATTCAGAATGAGGATATTATCAAGAAAATCTGCGATGACTGCCTGCTTGGATTCGAACATAATGCAAAGACACTATCCAAGTGCAAAAACCTTGTGGTCCTGACACAGGTAAACGGCAGATGCGGGTATGAGAAGGATGGAAGCTTTTCAACAAGCAAGGGCGCAGGATGGGAGATGTTTGATGCCGGTATTGCAGCTATGACATTTAGCCTTGCGGCTTATGATAAAGGCGTTGGCAGCTGCATTATGGGTGTCTTTGACGATGCAAAGGTTGCAGATGTAATCGGGCTTGAAGAAGGAAAAACGGTTGCTGCTTTGATACCGATTGGCTTCCCTAAATTTACACCGGATGCGACTCCTCGCAAGGAAACGGCAGATTTGATCTCTTATATTGACTAAAACAAGAGATATGTACAAATTTGGGGATGGATAGAAGATGGATATTAAGATAGCAATTTGTGATGATAATCAGGAAGATCTGGCGCACATCCGCAGGTCTGTGGAGGAAACTATTGCGAAAGATACGCATGGGGACGTAGAGAGCTGCACGATTGTGGAATACCAGTCCGGAAATGAACTGACGCACGAGCTGGAACTGGTTGCAGATATGAATCTTGTGTTTCTGGATATTGATATGCCGGGAATGGATGGTTTAGAGGTTGCCCGCCGGATAACCGGGGAAAAACATAGAGCGGATATCATATTTGTAACAAACCGGAATGAACTGGTTTTTGATGCGATTGAGTATCAGCCGTTTCGTTTTATACGCAAGGAATATTTTGAAAAAGAAATAGAAGAGGCGGTGCTGAGTGCTCTGAATATGGTGAGGGACCGTCTGCTGTGCTGTGAGATGAATGTGAATAAAGAAAAGGTTCAGATTGAGATCAATGAGGTTTTATACATAGAAAGTCATGGACACTATATTACGATTCATCGGGAAGGCGGGCGAGAGGATACAATCCGGGCTAAAATTTCTGATTTCGAAGAACGTCTGGAACGATATGGATTTGCGCGCACGCACATAGGGTATCTAGTGAATATAAGAAATATTTATTCTATTTCCATGAAGAAGATTGTACTTGATGATCAGACATATATTCCGATCAGTAGAAAATATGTAGAGCATGTCCGAAAAATGCATGCACTGTACATCAGGAGGTTCATGCGTGGAATTTCTTAAGCATTTAGTCATTGTGTTAGGCTGTTCCCTGTTTGTCGGACTGATAGGACTATGCCTGGCTCTTGAAGCAAAAAATAATACGACATATGATGTTTACGTGTGGACGATTGTACTGTTGATTGATGTGCTGTTGACAGGACTTCTTGTTGTGATCTGTGTGGTTTCTGTGACGCATAGCAGAAGAAAAAATGAAATCAATGAAATACTTAGCATGCAGCTACATCACAACGAGACTGCATACGAAAAAGCAAACGAGATATACGAAAAGGCGAGAACGTTGAATCATGACCTGAAAGCCTATATGGTATCTGTGTTAGGATACATGGAAAATGGCGATTATAATCAGGCTTATCAGAAATTAGTAGACGTGACACACGCGGAGCTGACAACAGAGATGGTGTATTTCCGTACGAGCCGGGAAATTAATGCCGTCCTGAATGAGAAACTTACCCGTGCGAACAAAGAAGCAGTTGTGCTTGATCTCCGCATCGGCGGAAGTGTGGGTGAATCCCAGAAAATGAAAGTAGCCGTTATGCTATCCAATTTACTTGATAATGCGATTGAAGCGGAAAAAAATCTGCAGGAAAAGAAAATTATCCTGGAGATGTTTGAGAGAAAAGGGATGTATTGCATCAATGTCATGAATTTGATTGAGCAGTCTGTCCTTAAGAATAATCCGGAATTGCATACAACGAAGAATGATACGCGGATGCATGGCCTCGGTGTAAAAAGTGTAAAGCGTATGGTACGTGAACTCGACGGAACAATTGTTGCAGAGGAAAGTGACGGTATGTTTTGTGTTCACATCGTATTTCCGTTATGTAAGTCTTGAAAATAAAAAGGAAAGACTGTATATTATATAGAGTTTTATGTAAACAAATACAAAACAGAAAGATGAATCAGACGATGGAAAACGGAAGAACAGAGCAGATAATTGAACAATTGACCGATCAGATTGAAAACGGAAAGAGCGCACCGTTTTCACCCGGAAAGGTTCTTGTTGATAAAGCAGAGATGACGCGAATGCTTCGGGAACTTGCTAATATTGTACGTGGAGAACTGAAAATATACCGGGAAGTGAATGATCGCAAAGGAAAGATTCTTACAGAGGCAAAGCAGGAAGCGGAGGCTATTGTGATGCAGGCAGAGCGGAGCGCAAGCCGGATCCGCGTGACCAAACATATGTCAACCATACCTGCATTTCATCCGGGAGATCTCGAACCGGAAGATCGTGAAGCACTTCGTACAGCCGGAGATATCTATGCGGCATCATTGATTTATACCGATGAGATGTTGACGGAGGTAAATGACCTGTTAGCGGATTCCTATGATGTTGTGTGCCGCCAGTATGAGAAACTGGTGAATGTGCTCGAAGAGAAAACAAAAATTGTAGAAAAAAACAAAGCGGAGCTGATGGGAAACCTGAAGGAGCTAAGCAAAGAGGAACGATATGCACAGATTCTCGAGGTAGGACAACTGCTTTCAAATGAACTCTATGATGAGCGTAATAAAGCAAGAATGGCTGCAAAACTGAGGGAAGAACGTATGAAGAATAAGGTTATGCTTTCGAAGGAAATCGTAGATGAAAGTGTGGCTGGCGATGCGGATAAAACTGCATTAGAAAAAAAGGATACAGAAAAAGCAGAGAAAAATAATAGGGAAAAGAACAGGGAAAAGAAGCTATGAAACGATATCCATATTATGAAAGAGAAATCCATTACTATGAGACAGACCGTATGGGAGTTGTCCATCATTCCAATTATGCAAGAATTCTGGAGGAATGTCGAATCGACATGATGGGATATTATGGACTTCCTTATGCACAGCTTGAAGCGCAGGGATATATGATTCCGGTATTAGAACTGGCAGAGAAATTCACAGAGAGTGTAAAGTTTGGAGATACCGTGAAGGTTGTTCCGGATATTTACAAGGTAAGTGCGTACAAATTCTACATCAGTTATAAAATATATGATGAGCAGATGAAGGTGGTAAAACATACAGCAACAACGGCTCACTGTTTTCTGAATAACGATTTTAAGCCGGTGAGTTTAAAGAAGGAAGCGCCTGAATTATATGATAAATTGCTGCTTATGGCGAATCCGGAAGCATATGAATAAAAGGCAAGGGAGATAACATGATTAAAGAAAAAGACAACAAAGGAGTAGTATTTTCCTGTGAGGTTTTTCCTCCGAAAAGAGATGATGATATCTATCAGATTTACAAGACGTTAGACGAGATTAAGATGCTGAAGCCGGACTTTATCAGTGTAACTTATGGGGCCGGTGGAAGTAACAGCAAGAAAACAGCGACGATTGCGGCATATATCCAGAATATATGTGAGGTGGAGGCACTTGCGCATATGACAGCAGTCGGCATGGATGAAGACAGTCTGCGCGCATTGTTGTTTGAACTTAAGAAAAAAGGAGTGGAAAACATTCTGGCACTGCGAGGAGATAAGCCAAAGTCCATGACGCAGGAGGAATTTGATAACCGGTATTTTAAGTATGCGACAGATCTGATTCCCGAGATTAGGAAGAACGGTGAATTTTTCCTTGCCGGAGCCTGTTATCCGGAGATGCATCCGGAGTCTAAGAATCAGGAAGAAGATATTATGCATTTAAAACAGAAGGTTGATCTGGGACTGGATTGTCTGATCACACAGATGTTTTTTGATAATCAGGCGTTTTACTCCTTCATGGATAAATTAGACAAAGCGGGGATTACGATTCCGGTACATGCAGGAATCATGCCTGTAACGGCAGCGAAGCAGCTTGGTACAAGTGTGACATTGTCAGGATCCTCGGTGCCTGTGGAGATGAGTAATATGATTGCAAAATATGGAGAACATCCGGAGGACATGAAGAAAGCCGGCATTGAATACGCGGTCAATCAGATTCTGGATCTGAAGAAACACGGCATTGCCGGCATACATATCTATTCTATGAACAAGGCAGACGTAACAAAAGAAATATATGAAGCCAGCTTCTAAACTGGCTTCAATACATCTTTTCGCTTGTTTTTCTTGTGCTCATATAATGCTTCATCTGCCTGATGTAGAACATCTTCAATATTCAGGAGCGGACTACAGATGAATGTTGAAACACCGAGACTGATATCTACATAATATGGCTTTCCATTCGTTTCGTTTAACTGATTGGAAAGCTTTTTTATTTTGGCACACAAGTCGTCTGGTGTGTGTGGGTCATCCAAGAAGCAGAAGCCTACAAATTCATCGCCGCCGATTCTACCGATTACATCATCGAGTCCAAAACTTTCCTGTAGAATATTCGCGATGCTCTTGATCGCGTAGTCACCATTTTTGTGTCCGAAACGATCATTGACCTGCTTCAGGTTGTCCATATCCGCGAACAGCAGCATGGCAGGTTTGCCTTCGTTGAAAGAGGAATTTACATGCGTCTGAACGTTGTCGAGGAAACCACGGCGGTTGTTGATGCCGGTTAGCCCATCTGTGATTGAAAGCTTATTCAAAAGCTTGTTTTTCTCGTTTAATTCGGCAGCTGAGGTGGCAAGTTTGCTCTGGGTCAGAAGCTGCTGACGCATCAGCGCGATGAAATTCAACGATGTTGCAAGCTGCAGACTATTCGGATAGATATTCTGGAAATACTGGATATCTATCTCACCGACAAATAGTCCATATTGGATGTTGTTTGTAAATAACGGCGTGAGGACGATCGTCCGTCGGCGGTCATAGGATGTATATTGGTTAAAGAATACTTTATCCGAAGAAATCAGTCGGTCATCGCCGCTTAGGTAAGTGGTTTTTCCGTTGTTATTACATGCCTGCAGATAAAGCGTCTTTGGTATCTTCCAGGAACCATCGGACATCAGCATGACAGGTTCTTCATAGATATACATATAAGAACTTATAAAATGCGCATTCTGTAGCTTCTCCATGATCAGACGGAAACAGGACTCTTCGTTGTCGCTGTAGGTTAGTGTATCACGAGTCATATACATGGAAGACCAGACGGCCTCTTTATGTTCGTGAATCGTATTGTATAACGTGCTTGATGCCTTGGACAGCATGTTTGACAGCAGATAATTGAATAGCTTCATGACACTACACTTTAGTTCGTCCGACAGGGGGAGAGAACATAACAGATGATACAACTGCTGTGTGGCATAGCATAACTTATCGGTGCTGAAATACAGCTTGATAAAAGGCGAGTCAATCAGAGCAAGCAACGCTTCGGAGATTGCCGATGCATCAAAGGAAACATCCGTCTCGAAGAATGGCATTAAAATCAGTTCGAGAATTGGCATAAAACGCTGGGTCAATTCCTTGTAATAGAAATTGTCTTTATAGTCTCCGAACAAATAATCAGAAACAAGCAGCTTTACCTTGGGTAGCTCCTGATTGGCAAAGGCGGTAGCAAAATCCTGCTCGCTGCGTGTGTGGTATTTTCCACATCCGCAGGAGGAACGGACAATGAGACTTGAATTTAAGATGTTGACGTTTGTCTTTCCATTGTTTAACAGATTCAAGACTTCGTGCACGGCATGATATCCCATGTCTATGATGTGGTTGTGCACGGTCGTAAGCGGTGGATCTAAAACCAATGATGCCGGTGCATCATCATATCCGGTGACAAGGATGTCCTTCCCAATCACAAGCCCTCTGGATTTGATTGCGTTGTAACCGCCAATTGCCATTGAATCATTTGCAAATACAATTGCTTCGAGGTCAGGATTTGCATCCAGCAGATTGTTCACGATATCTTCCGTGAATTCGGAAAAATTGCCATATACAACACGATTCTCATCAATCGGAATATTATGAGCTGCCAGCACCTGATAATAAGTATCCAGGCGTTCTCTTGCATCGGCATTCTCACGCCTGCCACTGACAAAACCGATTTTGGTTTTATGGTGTTCGGTAATAAGGTGCTCGATTGCTTCGCGCATACCTGTGCGGCCTTCGGTATAGAGGTATGGATATCCTGGAACCTCTACTTCAATTGTGAGAATCGGAATATTAAAATTCTTGAGAAAAGCAATCATGTCATTTTCAGACAGAAAACTTCCGATGGAACCAATCGAGACGATCAATGCATCCAATGTATACCTGGATGCGTAATAAAAAATAGAATTATACTGATAATCAAACCGTGCGTTTTTTGGATCGTTGTAAGACGCGTTCATATACATGCCCGGAAATACAATGAGATTGACATCGAGTTCCTTTGCAGCATAATCGACACCTTTACAAACCTCGTAAGCGTAGTCGTTATCCAGATGACAAGTGAAAAAACCAATATTTGGACGTCTTGTATTCTTCTCCATATAATAAACCCTTTATTATCCTTTCTGCGTACAGACCCTGTACATAGATTATACGATTGTAACACCCTTTTATAAAAGTAGCATAAATGTGCTGAAAATTCAACAAAATCCGACATAAAAAATACACATTTTCAAGGTTTACAAACTGTTCTATATCGCCTATAATTATTTGGTATGAAAAGAAGACAGGGTTCGCCCGAAACAGGAGGATAAGATTATGGATTACAAAAAAGCTGGTGTTGATATCGAGGCAGGTTACAAGTCTGTGGAACTGATGAAAGAGCATATCAGGAAGACAATGCGAAAAGAAGTACTGACTAATATTGGTGGATTCTCAGGAGCATTTTCGTTAAGCACGATCAAGGACATGGAAGAGCCTGTTTTGTTATCCGGAACGGATGGCTGTGGAACGAAAGTGAAGCTTGCAATGGTGATGGATAAGCATGACACAATCGGTATTGATGCAGTTGCAATGTGCGTGAATGATATTGCCTGTGCAGGTGGAGAGCCATTGTTCTTTCTTGATTATATTGCATGCGGAAAGAACTATCCGGAGAAGATCGCAACGATCGTCAGTGGTGTTGCAGAGGGTTGTGTACAGTCAGATGCTGCATTGATCGGTGGAGAGACAGCAGAGCATCCGGGACTGATGCAGGAGGATGAGTACGATCTTGCAGGATTTGCAGTTGGTGTCTGCGATAAGAAGGATATGATTACAGGACAGAATATCAAGCCGGGCGATGCATTGATCGGTATTGCATCGACAGGTGTGCATAGTAACGGATTTTCACTTGTCCGCAAAGTGTTTGATATGACAAAGGAAAGCCTTTCTACTTATTATGATGACCTTGGAACAACACTTGGCGAGGCGCTTCTTGCACCGACAAGAATTTATGTGAAGGCACTTCGCAGCGTGAAGGAAGCGGGCGTGACGATCAAGGGGTGCAGCCATATCACAGGTGGTGGATTCTATGAGAATATTCCACGTATGCTGCCGGAAGGAATCGTCGCAAGCGTGAAGAAGGACAGCTATGAAGTGCCGGCAATCTTCAAGCTCCTTGCCAAGACTGGTAATATTGAAGAGAAGATGATGTACAACACATACAATATGGGTATCGGTATGGTACTTGCCGTAGATGCTGCCGATGTAGATAAAACACTTGCCGCTTTGGAAAAAACTGGCGATAAGGCATGGGTAATCGGTGAGACAAAGGCAGGAGAAAAAGGAGTCGAATTATGCTAAGAGTTGTCGTGTGCGTGTCCGGTGGCGGAACGAATCTGCAGGCAATCATTGACGCCGTGGCAGATGGTACGATCACGAATACAGAGCTGGTCGGTGTGATCAGCAACAATTATGGCGTGCGCGCATTGGAGCGTGCGAAGAAAGCAGGCATCGATGGCAAGGTTGTATCCCCGAAGGATTATGAGAATCGTGCTGCATTTAATGAAGGCCTGCTTGCTGCAATCCGTGCCTATCAGCCGGATCTGATCGTGCTTGCGGGATTTTTGGTTGTGATTCCGGAGGCTATGATCGAGGAATACGAGAATAAGATTATCAACATTCACCCATCCCTGATTCCGTCGTTCTGTGGAACAGGATATTATGGTCTGAAAGTGCATGAGGCAGCACTTGCCCGTGGCGTCAAACTGACTGGTGCAACCGTGCATTATGTGGATAAGGGAACCGATACAGGACCGATTCTTCTGCAGAAAGCAGTGGAAGTAAAACCGGGAGATACACCGGAGATTTTACAGAGACGTGTGATGGAAGAGGCAGAGTGGAAGTTACTACCGGCAGCCATCAATATGATCGCAAATGGTGAAGCATAGGAATAGAACCGAATAAAGGAGGAAATCATGAAAGTACTTATCGTAGGTGGCGGTGGCAGAGAGCATGCCATTGCGTGGAAGTGTAGTCAGAGCAAACGTGTCACAGAGCTTTATGCAGCACCTGGAAATGCAGGTATTGCACAGCTTGCAACATGTGTTGATATATCGGTAATGGATGCAGAAAAACTGGTTGCATTTGCTAAGGAAAAAGAAATTGATCTTGCAATTGTCGGACCGGATGATCCGCTTGTGGCAGGTGTTGCGGACGCATTTATGGATGCAGGCATCCGTGTGTTCGGTCCAAGAGCCAATGCGGCGATTATCGAGGGATCAAAAGCATTTTCCAAGGATCTGATGAAGAAATACGGAATCCCATCTGCAGCCTATGAGACATTTGACAATGCAGAAGCGGCACTTGCATATCTGGAAACAGCGAAGATGCCAATCGTACTGAAGGCGGATGGCCTTGCACTTGGCAAAGGAGTATTGATCTGTAACACTCTTGAAGAGGCGAAGGAAGGCGTCAAGACATTGATGCTCGACAAGCAGTTTGGTTCAGCCGGGGATAAGATTGTCATTGAGGAGTTCATGACAGGCCGTGAAGTATCCGTACTTTGCTTCTGCGATGGTACGCATATCAAGCCGATGGCTTCTGCACAGGATCACAAGCGTGCAAAGGATGGTGACAAGGGACTTAACACCGGCGGTATGGGAACATTCTCGCCAAGCCCGTTTTATACAGATGATGTAGACAGATTCTGCAGGGAACACGTCTACCAGAAGACGATGGATGCGATGAAGGCAGAGGGCAGAGATTTCACAGGAATCTTATTCTGTGGTCTGATGCTGACACCAGATGGCCCGCGTGTACTGGAGTACAACGCGAGATTCGGTGATCCGGAGGCTCAGGTTGTACTTCCGCGCATGAAAAATGATATTATCGATGTGATGGAAGCTTGCATCGATGGCAAGCTTGATGAGGTGGAACTGGAGTTTGACGAGCAGGCAGCAGTCTGCGTGGTTCTGGCATCGGACGGATATCCGGAGCATTATGATAAGGGCTTTGTGATAGATGGTCTGGATACATTTAAGGATAAAGAAGGATACTATGTATTCCATGCAGGAACCAAACAGACAGATAAAGGAATTGTAACAAATGGTGGCCGTGTATTAGGTGTGACAGCAAAGGGAAAGACGTTGGTAGAGGCACGTGCGAACGCATATAAAGCAACGGAATGGATTCAGTTTGAGAACAAATATATGCGACATGATATTGGTAAGGCCATCGATGAACAGTAATCAGGAAGAAGGAATTTTATGTTCATTGAACTTGATTTTAACAGCAACGAGGCAATTTATATGCAGTTGCGGAATCAGATCATACTGGGAATTGCACAGGATAAAATCAAGAATGGTGAGTCGTTGCCGTCTGTTCGGCAATTGGCGGAAGATATCGGTGTGAATATGCACACAGTGAACAAAGCATATGCATTACTTCGAAAAGACGGATATCTGAAGCTTGACCGCAGAAAAGGCGCTGTTGTCTGCGTGACGGTAGAGTCGCGCAAGGAACAGCTCGAGAAGGTCAATCTGGATATGCAGATGCTGGTAGCGGAGGCAATATGCAAAGATATCAGTCTTGCTGAAATGCACCAGATTATAACGGATATGTATAAAGAATTTGGCGACATTGCACACGGAGGTAATAAGGAAACATGAGACTAGAATATACAGAGCAGGTACAGGAAGTGCTTGCTGTGATGGAGGACTGCGCACAGCGGATGCGTTATGGGTATGTTGGAACGGAACATCTGCTTTATGGATTGCTCTGCTGTGAAGATGTGACGGCGTGGAGACTTCTTACAGAAAATGGCGCAGATTTGACGTTTGTGGAGAAGTATCTGGAGACAAACAAGGGTGAGAAACGTTCGACGAAATTACCGGCATATTCCGAGAAACTGCTTGCGGTTTTGGAACAGGCAGAGAAAGAGGCAGACCGGTTCCGGGACGAACGGATCGGAACAGAACATATTTTGCTTGCAATCCTGAAGTCCATGGATACAATTGCAGTGAAATTGTTGAATTCCATGGCGGTAAATCTGCAGAAGCTTTTCGTGGATACACTGACTGCACTTGGCATGGATCTCGCTCAGGCAAAGAGAGAACTGGGGTTGTTGAAGAACCCTAAGAATAAGAAGAAATCAACGTCTCCAACTTTGGATCAGTATAGCCGCGATTTGACGCAACTGGCGAAAGATGGCATGCTGGATCCGGTTGTCGGAAGAATGGCAGAGGTAGAACGTGTCATGCAGATACTCTGCCGCCGCATGAAGAACAATCCATGTCTGGTAGGTGAACCGGGCGTCGGTAAGACTGCGGTTGTGGAGGGTCTGGCGCAATTGATCGCTTCCGGAAATGTTCCGGAGCTTCTGGCGGATAAGCGTATTATGAGTCTGGATCTGTCCGGGATGGTTGCAGGTTCAAAGTATCGTGGCGAGTTTGAGGAACGTATCAAACGTGTGATAGCTGAGGTTTCTGCTGCGGGAAATGTAATTCTGTTTGTCGATGAGCTTCATACACTGATCGGAGCAGGTGGCGCAGAAGGTGCCATGGACGCATCGAATATACTAAAACCGGCACTTTCCCGTGGAGAAGTGCAGATGATCGGCGCAACAACAAGAACGGAATATCGTAAGTATATCGAAAAGGATGCTGCGCTCGAGCGTCGATTCCAGCCAGTCTATGTGGAAGAACCTACACGAGACGAGACGATTGAAATATTAAAAGGATTACGTGAGAAGTATGAGCAGCATCATGGTGTTGCCATTACAGATGATGCGATTGCTGCGGCGGCTGACTATGCAATCCGCTATATTAATGACCGTTTTCTGCCGGATAAGGCAATTGATCTGATCGATGAAGCATCATCCAGAAAGAAGCTTGGTATATTTGCGGGCGCAAAGACAAATGGCAGGATCGAGGAAGAATTGCGCAGACAACAGGATGCACTCGAAGAGGCACTTCTGCAGGGAGATATAGAGCTTGCACAGGAGATAAGGAAGGACATCTCCAAGTCTGAGAAGAAGCTGACAAGAACAAAAGCGAAGTTATATGAACAGGAGCGGGAACAGCTGCAGGTAACAGAGGATGATGTGGCAGATGTCGTATCAGTCTGGACCAAAATACCTGTAAATAAGATTACCCAGACTGAATCGGAACGGCTTTTGAAATTAGAGGATATTCTGCACAAACGCGTAGTGGGACAGAATGAAGCGGTTGAGACAGTTGCGAAGGCAATCCGTCGTGGCAGAGTTGGCTTGAAGGATCCGAAGCGACCGATTGGATCATTTCTGTTCCTTGGACCAACCGGCGTTGGAAAGACCGAGTTATCCAAGGCACTTGCGGAAGCTATGTTTGGCAATGAGAATGCAATCATCCGCGTAGATATGTCGGAGTATATGGAGAAGCACAGTGTGTCTAAGATGATTGGATCTCCTCCGGGCTATGTCGGCTTTGAAGAGGGGGGACAGCTTTCGGAACAGGTGAGAAAGAATCCATATTCGGTAATTCTGTTTGATGAGATTGAGAAGGCGCATCCGGATGTATTCAATGTGTTACTGCAGGTGCTTGATGATGGCCGTATTACGGATTCCCAGGGAAGAACCGTCGATTTCAAGAACACGATTATCGTTATGACAAGTAATGCCGGTGCCCAGCGAATCATTGATCCAAAAAAACTGGGATTTTCAAATGTGGAGGATGCAGACTCAGAACATAAGGACATGAAGAATAATGTCATGGAAGAGGTAAAGCGGATGTTTAAACCGGAATTTTTGAACCGGATTGATGACATTATTGTATTCCGTACACTCTCAAAAGAGGATGTCAAGGGCATTACGGCGCTTATGTTGAAGGAGTTAAAGAACCGCCTTGCAAAACAGCTTGGAATTACGCTCACATACGGAGATACTGTGAAAAACTTTATCTTCGAGAAGGGTTATGACAAAAAATATGGAGCACGTCCACTGAAGCGTGCAATCCAGAACAACATCGAAGATTCACTCGCAGAGGAAATCCTGGCGGGCAATTTCCGGTCGGGTGATAAAGTGAGCATGACAGTCAAGGATGGAAAGGTTCTGTTCACAAAAAAATAATTTATTTCCACAAAAATGCTGTAAGATTTTGTAGATATATATGTAAAATTGATGTATAATGAAACAGAATTAAGTGATGAATTTCGCGCAGATATGCGCAAATCAAAATACAATACGGAGGAACAGAATATGGCAGTAATCGAAGAACTGATCCGGGAAGAAGAGACAGGTGCCCTCAGCTTTGGTAATTTTGCACTTGCAGCAAAGACCAAGAAGGATGGTTTCCAGTATCAGGGAGACAGCTATAAGATCAAGACTTTCCGCGAAATAACAAAGCTTGAGAGAAACGGAATGTTTGTATACGAGTCAGTACCGGGAACCGTTGTTCATGATTTCCGTGCAACGGACAAGGCGGTGAACTTTGTGGTTGAGGGAGAGGAAGATTCCCAGATCACATTGGAACTCGAGGCAGAGCGTGAGTACAAGATCCATATCGATAAAGTCTATGTAGGCAAGATGAAGACAAATCTTGGTGGTAAGTTGAACTTAAGCGTAGAATTGGAGCCATCGAAGATGGTAGATATTCTGGTAGAGAAAATCTAAGACAGACAAGAAGTTGAAACTGTCGTGCCGGAGCGATTCGGTGCGGCAGTTTTTTTATGCAGAAAACGTTATTTAGAATGCAAATGATGTGTACGGGAGATTTTCTCGGATGCTGCCTGTCTGGATGGCTGGATTGGAACGGAAGGAGTATGAAATGGCAAAGGAAAAACAGATTTTTTTCTGTAAAGAGTGTGGATATGAATCGGCGAAATGGCAGGGACAGTGCCCGGGATGCCGCGCCTGGAATACATTTGTGGAGGAAACCGTCAAGACGAATGTCAAGACAGGGAAGGTGCATAGGGATGCTGTGGAGCCGATGGGGATTTTGGAGGTGTCGACTGCAAAGGAAAGCCGGATTCCTACAGGTATGAGGGAACTGGACCGGGTACTGGGTGGGGGTATCGTGAAGGGCTCCCTGGTTTTAGTTGGCGGAGATCCGGGAATCGGAAAATCAACAATACTTCTTCAGATGTGCAGGAATCTGGTACACACAAATACGAATGTGCTGTATGTCTCAGGCGAGGAATCGTTAGCCCAGATAAAAATGCGTGCAGAACGAATCGGTGTATTTGAGAAGGATATGCTGTTACTGTGCGACAATGATATGGATAATATCGAGTCGGTCATAAAGAAAAGCAATGCGAGCGTTGTGGTTATTGACTCGATTCAAACGATGGTTGTGGAAGAGGTCGGTACAGCACCGGGAACAGTGACGCAGGTGCGGGAAGTGACTGCGAGACTGATGCAGGTAGCAAAGCAGTATGGAATTGCAATTTTTATTGTAGGACATGTCACGAAGGAAGGCAATGTTGCCGGACCGAGAACACTGGAGCATATGGTGGATTCCGTATTATACTTTGAGGGAGACAGAAATCATGGCTTCCGTATATTAAGAGGCGTAAAAAACAGATTCGGATCTACGAATGAAATCGGTGTATTTACAATGACGGAAAAAGGTCTTGATGAGGTGGATAATCCATCCCAGGCACTGTTGAATGGGCGCCCGCAGAATGTGTCGGGTTCTGTTGTTGTGTCTTCGTTGGAAGGGACAAGACCGATATTGGTCGAGCTGCAGGCACTTGTATGCCAGACAAATTTTAATATGCCGCGGCGTACAGCGGTTGGAATCGATTATAACCGGGTGAATCTGATTCTTGCTGTAATGGAAAAAAGAGTGGGCATGAATCTGTGGGGATATGATGCGTATGTGAATATTGCCGGAGGTATGAAGGTAAATGATACAGCGGTAGATCTGGGCGTGGCATTCGCAATTGCATCCAGCATGAATAATAAAGTTGTGCCGAGCGATACTATGATTATCGGAGAGATTGGGCTTGCAGGAGAAATTCGAGGTGTCACCAATGTATTGCAGCGTGTCAAAGAAGCAGACAAGATGGGATTTGCAACCTGCATTATTCCAAAGTCGAATTACGATAAGGCAATGGATAAGTTGAATGTGAAAATATTAGCTGTATCAACGCTGGTAGAGGCGCTTTCGCTGTTATAATA
>ERZ1026868.570-NODE-570-length-22660-cov-4.044194_pt1 | contig 22660 bp, 20 predicted proteins | sample MGYA00380164_ERZ1026868 | MGnify/ENA primary metagenome ERZ1026868 (study PRJEB33269, sample SAMEA4719800) | human gut metagenome | biome: human-associated habitat; feature: organic feature; material: feces | place: Cameroon | collected 2013-10 ... | reverse complement strand
GTAGCACATTTCGCCCCGTCTGAACAGGGGGGGCTTGAAAATTCGACTCCAACCGCAAACCGTCTCTGCGCCCCCTCTGCGGCTAAGACTTTGAAAAACGAAGCTCCGCTCAAATCCCCCTGAAGTGCCCTTCATTCGCCCCGCCACTTCGTCCTTTGCCACAAGGCGCGGCTCCGCCGCTGGCACAGGGGGGGTGCGCACGTCCTTCAAGTTCTTCAAGTTCCTGCGGCAGCGGCGGGGGCGCAGGCAAGGCATCCCCAATCGGCTTAAGAAGAGCAAGAAGCGGTTTCAGGTCATGTTGAATCGTATCCCACATCACGGAATAATCAACATCGAAATACTCGTGTACGACAACGTTTCGGAGACCGACCACGTGCGTCCACGGCACCTCAGAATGGTTGGCGCGGAATTCTGCGGTTACACGATTCGCAGCTTCGCCGAGAACGGTGAAATAGTGCGCAACGGCCGCGCAATTCCGATCATCTGCCACAAACTGTTCGTAGGCGATCCCATCCGTAAACTTAAGAATCTTCGCTATGGCATCCCACATGTGCTGCAAGCGCTGACAGTTGCCGATCTCTCCCTTCATACCGCCTCCAGATCGCGCACAACTTCATTGGCAAACCAAGGCGAACGGCGCAAACTCGTCACAGAAACAACATCGACAGGGCGACCCAGCAGCTGCGCAAGATCAAGATTCAAGGCTGACTGGTTCATGTAGGTCGCACCCGGAACATATCGCACGAGAAAATCAACATCGCTCTCCGGCGTCTCCTCCCCACGGGCACATGAGCCAAAGACCCAAAGCCTCTCGGCCTTGTGCGCACGAGCAATCGCGTAGATGGCGTCCCGTTTCTTCCGAATCTCGTCAATCACACACATGGCGCACATTATAGCAAAATATGCCGAGCGGCAAAAGTGGGTCAATATCACGGCAACCAAACCATAGTTGGTAGATGGTAGTTGGTAGATGGTAGTTGGTAGTTGGCAGGTGGTAGACCTGAAACCTAAAACCTGAAACCTAAAACCTCACACGCCTTCCGGCGAAGCGTCCGTTCGAGAGCATCGCCGCCGCCATGACGAACAGAAGTCCCGGAACCAGGAAGACTCCGAACCGCTCTGTCGCGCGCATCTCTTCCTCCTCCGCCTGTTCCATGGCCGCGACCTGACGCAAGAAGCGGCGGTATATCGCACCGAGCGTCGTCTCCGCCGTTCCGGCCGTCGCGAGCGGCACGTAGCGGCCGCCGGAAATGGAGGCGACCTTGCGAAGGGCCTCCTCCTCAAGCCTCACCTTCACTGGCTGCCCCTTGAACATCTGCACCCCTTTCCCGGAAGGGTCGGGGATCGTCGATTCGCGGTTCCTGTCGCCAAGGCCAACCGTGAAGATCGGTATTCCGCGCCTGTTGGCCATCTGGGCGCACTCTATCGCATTGTTCCTGAGGTCGCCGCCATCGGATACGAGGATTATGGCGTTGTGGTCGTCCATTGCCGGATCGAGCGCCTGCAGAGCAACGCGAATCGCAGACCCGATGTCCGTCTCCCCTCGCGGGGCGGATTCAGTCGTGACGGCCTCAAGCGCCGAACGGAGAAACGCGGTGTCGGTCGTAAGCGGACAAAGCAGCACACCCTTGTAGCGGAACGCGACAAGCGCACACCTATCCCCTTCGAGGGAGTCGATGAGATCGGCGATGTCCGCCTTGGCCCGCTCCAGACGGTTCGGGCGCACATCATCGGCGAGCATCGAACGGCTCACGTCGAGCGCGACCACCACGTTCCGGCTCTTCGCCGCAACGGTCTGCGAACTGCGTCCCCACTGCGGCCTCGCCGCCGCCAGCAGACACAGCGCCAGACCGGCGATTATGAGGATCGACTGGACAAGGAACGTCTTCGGGCGATTCGGGAGCAGGCGCTTTCGCAGGGCGGGCGCGACCATGTGCCTGAGCCGGCTTTCGGAGCGGGCACGAAGGTATGTCCACAATACGCCCGCGAGCGGCACAAGCAGCACAAGCACGAGCATCCATGGATTTATGAAGCGCACTACACGAGCCTCCTTGACGCCAACATCTGGATGGACACGGCCGCAAGCGCCATCAAGGCGCCCGCCAGCAGGAAGGGTGGGAAGTATTCGCGGTACCGCTGGAAGACTGTACGGTCGAGGGTCGTCTTCTCAAGCGAGTCTATCTCCTCAAGCGCGGCCCTGAGTCCCTTCGCGTCGCGAACGCCGAAATAACGCGCCCCGGTGGCCTTCGCGATCGACTTCAGCTGCGACTCGTCGAACGAGGAATTGGCGTACTGCACGGTTTCGCGCCCATACATGTCCTTCACGCGGAACGGGGTGCGGGAAGAATGCGTGCCAACGCCTATCGTGTAGACGCGTATCCCAAGCTTCGCCGCGGCCTTCGCGGCGTCATCCGGCTCCACGGCGCCGGTGTTCGACACGCCATCTGAAAGCAGAATGACGATACGCGACTTCGTCTCTGCGTTCTTGAGGCGGGCAAGCGCGGTCGCAAGCCCATCCCCGACAGCCGTCATGGACTCATCCGGATCTATCGGCTCGCCCTTCTCGGTGAGCGGCGTACGGGAAGCCGCGTATCCGCCGAACGTAATCAGGCCGATCAGGTCATCGGGCCGCGCCTCCACGAACTTCCCGAACAGCTCCTTCACCACGTCCAGACGCGTCTTCGCCTCCTTCAGGCTGCGGATGTTCGCCGGGGAAAGGTCAAGCGCCTCCATGGAACCGGAAACATCGACCGCCATCGCGATCGCTATGGCATCGACGTTCCTGCTTCCTATGCCCAACGGCTTTCTCGGCCGGGCGCAGGCGACAACCAGCAATGCCGCACCGGCAAGGAATACGAAAGGCAGGATGTTCGCGACGCGCGCGCGCCAGCCCGCAGTCCTGAGCGGTAGCCGCCGCACGGGGGCGAACTTCACGCCACCCCTCCTTCCCTTGCGCAGCATGCGCCATGCGGCGACTCCAAGCGGAAGCGCCATCAGGAAAGCGTATGGCCAGGCAAAGCTCACCTTCCGCCTCCCGCCTTCGGGGATTCGCGATTGCCCCGGCTATCTGCCGAGAGATAGCCCTTTGCCTTGTCCGTGGCGGAGTCGGCCATTTCGGGGGTCGCCTCGACACCGGCGAACTTTACCATGTCTGCCGATTCGAGGAAGCTCGGCAATCGACTCCTTCGTGAACGCCGGATTGCCCGCCGCCGCCCGGAGAAACTCGTCCGTTGTGAGGTTCGGTGCGCGAACCGAATGCCTGCGCTGGATGTACCTGCGCACAACCATCGTAAGCTCAACGTAGAAATCCTTGTACCGTCCGCGTCCCGGGAGCCCCTTCTTGAGCAGCCTGTCAAGTTCAAGCATGGCGCGTTCTATCGGACTCATCCTATGCTCCCTGACCTTCTGCATGATTTTCTTAACCGCATACCATATGGCAAGCGCAAGGCACGCCATCGCGGCAAGCGCAAGCGCGACCTTCCACACGAGCGCCCAGGTAAGCGGAGGAAGATCCTTTTTAGGATCCACCTCCATACCGCCGGTCACAATCTCCCTGGCGGCGGGGCCCTCGAAGTACACGGGCGACGTGTAGAACGATTCGCGAACCGAAGTCTCGGCATTCCCGCCGGAAGACGGCTGCCCCTGGCCTCCCCTGGTTACGGTGACGACGAACGGGGCCAGTTTGTAGGCCTTCTCGCACGGCTTCGGAACCAGCCGCCACCTCGACACGTACGTAGTGCCGCCGTCGGCCCCGACAAGGGGATCGTCCGCGAAATCCTCGGCGATGGAGAATCCGCGAAACCGGTCGCGCAGATCGGGCAGCGCAACCGTCGACCCCGCCGGGGCGACGGCCGTGACCGTCACCTCGAAGTCGCGGGCCACGTCCACGCGGTCTGCGGAAGTCTCGACTGTCAGCGATATGCCGCACTTGGAGAGATCAGTGCTTGTGGCGGCAGACGCGCCCGTGGCGGCAATGAGCGACGCCACGGCAAACGTCAGCGGACGCAGCCATGCGAAACGGGATCTATGCCAATTGAAGCTCAACATCGCGATGGATTATACCACAGTGAAGACATTCCATCAAAGACGCATCTCCCGTTCACGCGCCAAAGCGGATGCTCGCGGCGCGGCCATGCGCATCAAGTCCCTCGACGGCGGCAAACGCCGCTATCGTCGGCTCCGTCTCCCTGAGGTCTGCCTTGGTGAACGCCACGAAGCTGTGGCGGCGGCGGAAGTCGTCCGGCGTAAGCCCGTTGAACATGTTTGCGGCGCCGCCGGTAGGCAGCACGTGGGAAGGACCTGCCACGAAGTCGCCGGCCGATTCGGGAGTCCATGCGCCGGCAAACACCGCGCCGGCGGCCCGCACTCCCTTCATCAGCCTTGTGGCCTCCCTGCACATGATCTCGAAATGCTCCGGGGCGAAGCGGTTCACAAGCTCAAGCCCCTCGGAAAGGCTGGGCGTCACGACGAACAGTATCCCGTCCCGATCGACGACCCTTTGGATTATCTCCTTGCGCGACAGCGTATCCATCTGCGCGAAGAGTTCCCTCTTGACCTCCTCGGCGAAATCCCTGGACTGCGTGACGAGCAGGGACTTCTCCCATCCGCTGCCGTGCTCGGCCTGGGAAAGGAGATCCGCCGCGACCCACTTTGCGCTCACCGTGCCGTCGGCCAGGACTGCTATCTCGCTCGGTCCCGCAACCTGGTCAATGCCGACATATCCGTACACCTGACGCTTTGCCGCCGTGACATATGCGTTGCCGGGGCCTACGATCTTCTGCACCTTGCGGCAGGACTTCGTGCCGAACGCCATCATTCCTATCGCCTGAATGCCCCCGACGCGGTATATCTCGGTGGCCCCCGCAAGCTTTAGCGCATAGAGAAGCGTGGGGTTGACCGCGCCGGTCTTCCCGGCAGGGGTACACGCGACGATTTCCTTAACGCCGGCGGCGCAGGCAAGCGTGACCGTCATGATGGAGGTGGACGCAAGCGGCGCGGTGCCGCCGGGCACATACACGCCAACGCGATCCATCGGCGAGAAGAATTCGCCCGTGCTGCCGCCGCGAGGCGTCTTCATCGTCCAGGATGAACGGAGAGAGGCCTTTGAGAAGCGCATCACGCGGGTGTACGCATCCCTGACCGCCCGCTTGAGATGCGCCGGGACGGACGCATCCGCCCGCTTCAGCTCCGCCTGCGAAATCCTGAACTGCCCGGGTTTGAGATTCGCCCCCTCGAACCTGGACACACAGTCGGCGACGGCGGCATCTCCACGCACACGCACATCCGCCAGCACTGCGGCGGCGGCCTTCTCCGCCTCTTCCGGAAATGCACTGCGTTCCAGGAACGCCGTGACAATCTTGCTTTGCCGCTTCTTTTCGGACCAATCTACGATACGCAACATGGCTTACAGAAATCTCCCTGCTTGTTCTGTCAATTTCCGTGAATTATACCACACATAAGGTCCAACGAAGGATGCCTGCAAGAGCGAGTCGGCACATACCTAATTTAGTGCAGAAAGAGGACAGACGATAATTCCATCCTCCTGACGCGTGTATGCGAACTCTCCAACCGCAGTCACAATCATCCGAAAGGCAGGGGTCGGCAAATTCTTGTCCGCTATCAATCGAGAAAGGGCATTTAGCGTATTCGCGCCTTCGTCTATCAGACGCTTGCCGCCAAGTTTGATCTCAAACAAGGCATATCGTCCATTTGCAAGGTGAATGACCGCATCGCATTCAAGACCTTGCTTGTCATGATAATGTCGAACCTCGCCTTCCAGCGCTTCCGCATAGACCCGCAAATCCCGCATTGCCATCGTCTCGAACAGAAAGCCAAATGTCTTCAAATCGTTCATAAGCTCGCCGGGACCTGCGCCAAGCGCAGCGACAGCAATTGACGGGTCAACGTAATAGCGCGTATCTGATGTCCGCACTGCGTCTTTTGTCCGCAGATTTGGACACCATGCATGCGATTCCTCTATGACAAACAATTTCCGAAGCGCATTCAGATATGAATATATCGTGTCATCGCCAATGGAAATCATTTCGCTTGAAGCCAAATCTGCCTTGATGACTTTTGCCGATGCCTGCGTTCCCTGAAGCCTTGCATATGACCGCATGAGCTTGAGGGCCCGATCTGGATCCCTGGTCGTATTGTCCACTCGCGAGATGTCACGCTCCGCAATCGCCTGCAGAATGTTCTTCGCCGTTTCAAACCGAGCCCTTCCAGTCATCATCAACGACTGCGGCCATCCGCCTCGACAAACGATGTTCGCCATGTGTTCCAGGTCAAACGACTTCGCAGTCTCCGCCGTCACGGGATGTCCATTGAACAAATCCGCAAGTCTCACGGTGCCAGACGACTCGCCAGACTCAAACAAAGTCATTGGACGCATCTTAAGCCACGAAAAGCGCCCCGTCCCGGAATGTTTCAATTCATCTATATCGACAGGGACGGCACTGCCGGTAATCATGTACCCACCTATGATGGATTCCCGGTCGGCTTTGTAGCGAATGGCATCCCAAAGCTTCGGCGCAATCTGCCACTCGTCAATCAGCCGAGGTTGGATGCCTGACAAGATTCTGTCCGGATCAATTTGAGCGAGTTCAAGATTCTGTTCACGGCGTGTCGGCTCGTCCATGAAGATGCAGCTTTTTGCAACCTGAAGGCACGTTGTCGTCTTTCCGCACCATTTCGGGCCCTCCACAAGAACGGCGGCTGAAGACGATAACTTCAATTGCAATATTTCATCAACAATGCGTCTTCTGTATTTATTCATAATGGCATAAATTATACCATATTTATGCGCATCAATCATCCATTCGGGCAGTTGGCTTGATTTTGTTCGGGTAGTTGGCTCGATTCCATTCGGGCAGTTGGCCCACCCAACTACCAACTACCATCCTACCAATTTACGATTTACGATTGCATTTGGGTATGTGAAGATTGATCCATTTGCGACAGTGGGGGCGGCGGACGCGCAGGATTCGCCCGCGCCGTAGGCGTCGGGTTGCCTGAGCGAAGCGAACCCGCAAGGCCGCAAGGGGCCGAGCGCGTCCCTCCCGAAAGAGCATCCCTCGGTTAATGGTCGCGACAAGCGCGACCCTCCCGCAAATGAACCAATGCCCAAATGGTCCAATGCAATCGTAAATCGAAAAATCGCAAATGCCACAACCAACTACCATCCTACCAACTACCATCTACTTCCTAACCCACATTGCAAAACTTTGCGGTTGCATTGCAAGTTGGCCCTATGGTAGAATACGCGCCGTTTTTTGGAATTGGTAGATCATGATTGTATGCTCGTTCATGTTTGCGCGACTTTACACCCTTGGCATTGCGCCACGGGGCGGTTTCGCGTGTACTTGAACGGCAAAGCAAAGTAGGTTCAGGAAATGGCGGTCCCGCTCAGATGAGTGGGGCCGTTTTTCGTTTCAGGGAAGGAGAGCAAATGAATGACAACAAGGTGAGATTCTTCGACACCACCCTCCGGGATGGTGAGCAGGCGCCTGGCTACTCGATGACACTCGAGGAGAAGCTGCGCATGGCAAGGCAGCTCGAACGGCTGGGGGTGGATGTCATCGAGGCGGGATTCGCCGCCGCATCGCCCGGAGACTTCGACAGCGTGAAACAGATAGCGGATGCCGTGCGCGGATGCACGGTGTGTTCGCTTTCGAGGGCCTTGCCAAACGACATTGACGCCTCCGCGTCCGCGCTTGCGGGGGCGGCGAACCCGCGGATACACACCTTCCTCGCCACAAGCGACCTCCATCTGCAGTACAAGCTCAGGATGTCACGCGAGCGGGCGCTTGAGCAAGTCCGCAAGATGGTCGCGTATGCGCGGGGCAAATGCGCCGAGGTCGAGTTTTCGGCCGAAGACGCGACCCGCACGGATTCAGACTATCTCTGCACCGTGATCGAGGCGGCCATCGCAAGCGGCGCGACCATAGTGAACCTGCCGGACACCGTCGGGTACGCCACCCCGAAGGAGATAACGGACATGGTGACGAACGTGCGCAACCGCGTACCGAACATCGACCGGGCTATCATCTCGATGCATGTGCACGACGATCTCGGACTTGCCGTCGCCAACTCCCTCGCCGGCGTACAGGCCGGCGCCAGACAGGTGGAGTGCACTATCTGCGGCATCGGCGAACGCGCCGGGAATGCGGCTCTCGAGGAGATCGTCATGGGGCTGCGCACACGAAGCGACTACTACGGGCTCTCGAACTCCATCCATACCGAGGAGATAGGGCGTACCGCCAGACTGCTCTCTTCGATAACCGGCGTGAAGATATTCCCATCGAAGTCGATCGTCGGCGCCAATGCGTTCGCGCACGAATCCGGCATACACCAGCATGGGGTGCTGACCAACGCAAGGACATACGAGATAATGACCCCCGAGTCGGTTGGCGTGAAGAAGACGGAACTCGTCCTCGGCAAGCATTCAGGGCGCCACGCATTCAGCGAGCGGCTCAAGACCCTGGGCTATGCTTTGCCCGAAGAGCGCATCGACGAACTCTTCGCGCAGTTCAAGCGCCTGGCGGACAGGAAGAAGACGATCTCGGATCGCGACATTGCCGCCCTGGCGGAAGCGGCCGCGCCGACGGCTTCCGACCCCGCGAAGCAGTATACCCTCGTCTCCTTCGTGGTGAACAGCGGCAACCGCATGAGCTCCACGGCCGACGTCACTCTCCAGCGCGGAGGAAAGACATATCAGGAAGTCGCGCTCGGCACCGGCCCGGTATACGCATCCATAAGGGCCGTGGAAAAGATAATCCGCCACCCGTTCAGTCTGGACGACTACACGATACAGGCCGTCACCGAACACCGCGACGCGCTCGGAGAAGTCTCGGTGAAGATCTCCGACGCAACGGGCACTTACCGCGGACGCGGCGTATCGACGGACATCATCGAGGGATCGATACTCGCGTGCCTTGCCGCAGTGAACAGGATGCTCGACGAAAGCCAGGGCGGCATCGGAACCGGAGCGGCATCAATCGCACAGCATTCCTTCGACCACGACATGCTCGGAGGAGGCCATACGGACAAACAGAAAATCGAGGAGGCAAACTGATATGGCAGGGATGACCATGAGCCAGAAGATCCTGGCCGCACACGCAAACCGGAATGAGGTCCACGCCGGGGAACTCGTAATGGCGAAGCTCGACCTTGTGCTTGGCAACGACATAACGGCCCCCGTTGCGATAGGGGAGTTCCCGAAATTCGGCAGGGAAAACGTATTCGACCGCGACAAGATAGCGCTCGTTCCCGACCACTTCACGCCAAACAAGGACATAAAGGCCGCAACACAATGCGCATGCATGCGGAATTTCGCATACAGCCAGAATGTGAAGAACTACTTTGAGGTCGGCCACGACTGCGGAGTGGAGCACGCACTGCTGCCGGAGAAAGGCCTCGTCACCGCAGGCGACCTGGTCATCGGCGCGGACAGCCACACCTGCACATACGGGGCGCTCGGCGCATTCTCCACCGGCATAGGGTCAACCGACATGGCGTGCGGCATGGCTACCGGGATGACTTGGTTCCGCGTTCCCGAGGCCATCAGGGTTACGCTGCACGGATCGTTCCGTCGCCATGTGAGCGGCAAGGACCTCATCCTGCACCTTATCGGGATGATCGGCGTTGACGGAGCGCGATACCAGTCGCTCGAATTCTCCGGCCCCGGCGTCGCCGCCCTTTCGATGGACGACCGTTTCACGATCGCAAACATGGCCATCGAGGCCGGCGCGAAGAACGGCATATTCCCCGTTGACGGCACCTGCCTCGAATACCTCAAGTCGCACGGGGCAAAGCAACCCGTCGTAATGGAGGCGGATGCCGGGGCAGCCTATGCGCGGACAGTCGATATCGATCTATCGGCCCTCCGTCCAACCGTCGCATTCCCGCACCTTCCCGAAAACACCCGTACCATAGATGAGATCGGGGACATAGCGATCGATCAGGTCGTGATCGGAAGCTGCACCAACGGAAGGCTCTCCGACCTGCGCATCGCCGCCGAAATCCTCAAGGGGCGCAAGGTCAATCCGCACGTTCGCTGCATCGTGATTCCTGCAACCCAGCGCATCTGGATTGAGGCGCTTGAGCTCGGCTACCTCAAGACATTCGCAGAAGCCGGCTGCGTAGTGTCCACACCCACTTGCGGACCCTGCCTTGGCGGCCACATGGGCATTCTCGCAAAGGGGGAACGCGCCGTAGCGACGACAAACAGGAACTTCGTCGGACGCATGGGCCATGTCGAAAGCGAAATATATCTGGCATCTCCCGCCGTGGCGGCGGCAAGCGCCGTCGCAGGGAAAATCATCTCACCTGAAAACATGGAGGAATCGTAATGGAAATTTGCAGAAATGTCTTCAAGTACGGGGACAACGTCGATACCGACGTAATCATTCCCGCGCGCTATCTCAATACGGCAGACGCGAATGAACTCGCAAAGCACTGCATGGAGGATATCGACGCCACATTCGTCTCCAAGGTTGCCCCCGGCGACATAATGGTAGCCGGGCGAAACTTCGGTTGCGGGAGCTCGCGTGAACACGCTCCATTGGCAATCAAGGCGAACGGAATCTCATGCGTGATCGCCTCGACGTTCGCACGGATCTTCTACAGGAATGCGATCAACATTGGCCTTCCAATAATGGAATGCCCGGATGCCGTGGATTCCATTGCCGCAGGCGATCAGCTTTCCGTCGATCTTTCGTCCGGGACAATAACGGACATCACATCCGGCAAGACGTTCAAGGCTGAGCCGTTTCCCCCGTTTATGCAGGATCTGATCGCTGCGGGCGGACTCGCGGCCTACATGAGAAAGGCGGTGCAGAAATGAAAAAGCGCATTGCAGTTGTCGCCGGAGACGGCGTGGGGCCTGAAATCGTGGGCGAGGCAATCAAGGTACTGCACGCGATCGGGGACAGGTTTGGACATGAATTCGAAATTGACCAAAGGCTCATAGGCGGATGTGCCTACGATGCCACCGGGAAATGTCTGCCAGCAGAGACGCTTGCCGCGTGCAAATCGTCCGATGCCGTACTGCTCGGCGCGGTCGGCGGACCGAAGTGGGATTCGCTGCCTGGGAAAGACCGCCCTGAACGGGCTTTGCTCGGCATACGTTCCGAACTTGGCCTTTTCTGCAATCTGCGACCGGCAAAGGTGTGGGAACCCTTGAAGAGCGCAAGTCCCCTCCGTCCTGAAATCGTATGCGGCAATGATGGCAACGGCGGCATTGACTTGCTTGTCGTGCGAGAACTCACCGGCGGCATATACTTCGGAGAACACCAGAGAAGCGGTGACGGACTTTCCGCGCATGACGTGATGTGCTATTCTATTCCAGAAATCGAACGCATCGCGAGAATGGCCTTCATTGCCGCAAGGAAGCGCAGAGGCAGCGTTGTGAGCGTCGACAAGGCAAACGTCCTTGAAACATCCCGGCTGTGGAGAGAGACGGTGACCCGCCTGCATGAAAGCGAATTCCCGGATGTTTCGCTGTCCCACATGTATGTCGATAACGCCGCAATGCAGATTGTGCGCAACCCAAGGCAGTTCGACGTGATGCTCACAGAAAACATGTTCGGCGACATCCTTTCCGACGAGGCTTCGCAAATCACCGGATCAATCGGCATGCTGCCATCGGCTTCGCTTCGCGAGGATGGCTTCGGAATGTACGAGCCGATTCACGGATCTGCGCCAGACATCGCCGGCAAGGACATTGCGAATCCGATAGCGACCATACTGTCCGTCGCCATGATGCTTCGCTATTCTTTCAACCTACAGGATGAAGCCAAGGCCATCGAGGATGCCGTTTCTGATGTGCTTACAAAAGGCATCCGAACCGCAGACATTTCCACCTCAGGACTAAACCCCATTGGAACAGTCGCGATGGGCGATGCTATTTCGTCCGCTATCAATTCTTAAAGCGAACATTGATCGTCAAATCCGTCGGGTGTCCACGGACGCAAGGATTGCGTCCCTCCCGTTGGATTGCAAGTATGCGGGAGGGTCGCAACTTGTTGCGACCGGATACGGACTACCTTTGCCCGTGCGTGACTTTCTCCAACCGGATAGCCAATTCGCATTGTGGTATAATTGCGAAAAAGGAAAGGATGTCTTATGTCGATGAATTGCGCTTACTGTGATGAAGGCAAGCTTTTGGATGCCTTTGGAATAAAGATATGCGAACTGCCAGCAAGCAAGGTGTATCTGTTCAAGGAACAGAGCCATAGGGGACGCTGCATCGTGGCCAGCAAATTCCACGTCAGCGAAATCGTGGAACTCTCACCCGATGAGCGGCATGCCTTCATGGATGACGTATGCAAAGTCGCAACGACCATCCACAAGCTCTTCAAGCCGGCAAAGGTCAACTACGGGGCATACGGCGATACCGGCCACCATCTGCATTTCCACCTGGTGCCGAAATATGCCGACGAATTCGAGTGGGGCGGCACTTTCGAGATGAACCCAAAGCGAACCACCCTTTCCGACGGCGAATACTCTGCCCTCGTCGATTCCATCAGGAAAGAACTCGCCCTTTGATCAAAAGCGCGGTGCAATGACGCGCAAACTCCGCCGCACATTCATGGGGCCTCCCCTTTGGATGTGCGGACAATTTTTATAGACTTACATACGGACTGCCGCAAGACGAGCAGCACGCTCCATCATTGATGGGAGCGCCACAATGCGGGCATCTGGTCTCAAGAACTTCACCGCAATGGGCGCAGTATTTGCCCTTCTGCAACGTAACCCTGTAGAGGGTACGCCCCGCAACCGAATATGGAGAGTTCGACGGACATTCCGGCTCTGGGCAAAACCCAACGGCCACACTGGCAAACCTCGAAACCGCTTCCTTTTCCTCTGCCGCCAGTTCCTCGCTGAGAGCCTTTATGTCCAAGCCCAGACGCGCCGATAGCCTATTGACGTACTCTTCGGACAGTTTGGTGGGATTACCCTTCTCAAACATCGACAGGGCCGCCTGATGGCAACCTATCTCCTGCGCCAAGGCAGTCTGCGTAAGCCCAAGTGCGCGGCGAGCGTCCTTGAACTTTATGCAGATCTTGCTTGATATGCTATTCACTCTGGTAATCCCTTAGGCCGCATATTATCCCTTTTTTGCCCTACCAATGCAAGAGCCTTTTATAAACACTTATCAACATATTTATAAACATATTAAGTTATAAACAATTTATAATAAGCTGTCTATAACTCCTTAACGCTTAAATACTCCATTTTTCAGTGGAAAGAAAATACATAGAAAAAATAATTATAAACAAGGAAGGCATCTCTTCCGAGATGCCTTCCTTGTCGATAACTCTGCATACCTGCCTATTGTTCATAAATGAACAGCCTACAGTCTATTGGCCCATTGTAGAATGGTATCCTTTCAGCATACTTCAAATCCACGGCATGCGCCAAATCAGGGTTTCCGGTAATAAGGCCAGCCGTCATGCCATGGCATTTTTCTGAAATGAACTGGCCTATGCGGCCATACATGACCTTAAGTTCTTCAGGGTCGCCAAGCCTTATGCCATATTCAGGATTGAAGAATACGGCTGGACGTGAACTGCCGGTATTTTCCCGTTCAGCTGACTGCGTAGTGACCGCACATAGATCGGTATCGGCGAAATCGCATGCGCTAAACTTGATGTGCTTGAATACTCCTGCGGCATTGGCGTTAATTTGCGCATTCTGGATCGCTTCAGGCGAAATGTCCGTCGCGATTATCGGAGGGATACTATCCTTTTCGTTTTCAGCCGCCTCAATGAGCATATCCTTGAATATCTGTTCGGGCGATACCCCAAAACGCTGCCTTGGGGCGACTCTCGGCGCCTTCTCCCCCGGAATCACGTTACTGTATCCCTTTATGCCCATGAAGCCAAACCTTGCGCGAAGGGATCCGGGGGCGCGGTTCATGGCCTTGAGCGCCGCCTCTATCGCCGGCGTGCCGGAACCGCACATCGGGGAAATGAACGGGGCCTTGCCATCCCAACCCATAGCATCGATGCATGCGGCCGCAAGGGTCTCCTGCATCGGGGCAGATCCGGGTATCTTGCGGTATCCGCGCTTGGATAGCGGAGCGCCAGACGTATCAAGATATATGATTGCAGTATCGCAATCCCAATGGACAAATACGCACGCTCCAAGGTCGTAGTCGCCGCCGGAATCTGGCCGCTGGCCAACCTTCATCCTTATCTTGTCCACAATCGCGTCCTTTACGACAAGCGACGGCATGCGGGTATCGCGTATGGTGTCATTGTGGACAACAGACGAGACGCTTACATAGCCATCCGAGGCTATGAGGTTTTCCCAGTCTATCGTTCCTACCTTGTCGTACAGTTCCCGTATGTGGCGGCATTGGCAGCGAAGCAGCGGCACAAGCACACGCTGCGCAGTGCGCAGCCAGAGATTCAGCTTGAATACGGCGCGCAATGCGCCATTGACTACGGCGTAGTTATCCGACTTATCTACGATCTTGTATCCGAGTCCGACGAGCTCCCTTTCTGTCCAGGGGGCGAGCGTCTTTGCGCAAGATATGATAATCGGAAAGTCTTTGTCTTTCCAGAGATTCATCAGTTAATGCGTAGCGGCATCATCACGTAAAGGAAAGGAACCGAACACCTGATGATAGCCGGTGAAGATCCATTGTTCAGTTCTATCGTTACCTCGTCCTCATCTATTGCCTTCAAGGGATCCTTCACAAAGGCAGGATTGAAGACGATCTCAATCTTCTCGCCACTGTACTTTATCGGCACAATGTCCTTCGCTTCTCCTATGTCGGCCGCAACGGACGAAACGAGGAGCTGGTTCGAATCAAACGTAAGGCGAACCGATGAGGATTCCTCCATGGTCATTACGCTCGCACGGTCTATTGCATCAAGGAGCAGCTTGCGATCCACAACTATGTGCTGACCACAATTGGATGGAATTACCTGACGGTAGTTCGGATATATCTCATCGAGCAGCTTTGAATATATCTGCGTTTCGCCAAGGTTGAAGGAAACCTGTGACTTTTCGATGGTTATCTTCACAACTCCATCGCCGCCAAGCGAACGCTGAAGCTCGGCGACAACCTTCGAAGGGAGGATTATGTCCCTTTCTGCCGCTGCGGGAAACTCGATCTCGTGTTCCACAAGGGCGAGCCTGCGTCCATCCGTGGCCACCATGGTGAGCTTTCCGTCCTTGAAGCTCATCAGCACGCCCTTGAGGGTCTTGCGCGTCTCGTCCTGAGAAACGGCATACGAGGTCTTCCTCAGCATTTCACGGAGGGTAGCCTGCGGAAGCTCATAGGCAAAGGCATCTTCTGACGCCGGCAAAGGCGGAAAATCGGCAACCGGCATACCGGAAAGCCTGAACGATGCGCTTCCAGCCGATATGCGCGCACGATCCTGGGCATCCGCATCAAGCTCAACAACACCTTCCGCGCATGCCGCTATTGTGCTTGAAAGAAGCTTGACTGGAAGCGTTGTCGCCCCCTCTTCGACCACTTCGCAATCCACCGTAGACCTTATCGAGATATCGAGATCGGTGGTGACAAGATTCAGTTTCCCGCCCTTGGCCTCAAGCATCGTATTCTGGATGATCTGAAGCGATCCCTTGCCGGCTACGATGTTTTGAACTTTCTTAAGTCCCTCAATGAACTTTGAGCGGATGATCTTAAACTTCATGGCAAACTCCCTTTGGTTTCCTTTGATGCGTATTGTATCTTATTAGTGGTATTGAAGTAAAGAAGTTATTAAGTAATAGTAGGATTGTCAACAAGTGGCATAAGTCATTGATAGGCTTGATTTTAAATGGCGAAATGCGTTGACACCCTGTTCATTACAGCTTGCACATCTATTGGCTTCTTATCGCATTTCGCCTTTGCTGTTCATTTTTGTACATAACTTGGCGGATTGTGGACAGCTTGCGAACAGAAAACCCACAATTTATCAATCGAATAGCTCTGATGGCTTTCTTCCAAGCTGTTCCGTTATCTGCTCAATTGATTTTCTGAGTTTTGGCTCGACTGACAGCCTTTTCTGGATGGATTCCGCTCCATATATCACCGTCGTGTGGTTGCGCTTGAATTCGCTGGCCACGGTTGGCGTTGACTGCCCGGTAAGCTTTCTTGCGAGAAACATTGCCACCTGACGTGCCGTGGCCAACGGTTGCGTTCGATTGGATGAGAGGATCTCCGCGTAAGATGTGTCGTAGAACGAGCATACGGCCTTTATTATTTCCTCTACTGAAAGCCGTCTTATCGTGACTTCCTCTTCCGTCAGTTCCTTCAGCAGCACCTGTGCCATTTGCTTCGTGATTTCGATATTCGGATTTGCATCCATGAAGCGCACTACAAGGTTCAAGGCCCCTTCCATGGCCCTAACTGACGACTTTATGTTTTCCCCGATGAAGGTAAATATGTCATCTGGTATCGTCTGCCGACAGTTTCTCGCCTTCGCCTTAAGGATTGCAATGCGTGTTTCGTAGGATGGTGATTCTATTTCGATCACGATTCCCTGTTGGAATCTGGTCACAAGCCTCTCTTCAAATCCGTTAAGCCTCTTTGGCGGCACATCGCACGTCATAACAACCTGCTTACCGTAGGTCATCAGGTCGTTGTACGTATTGAAGAACTCTTCCTGGAACTGTTCCTTTCCGCCAACGAACTGCACGTCATCAAGCAGAAGCAGATCTATGTGGCGATATCGCTTGCGGAATGATTCCATCGCCTTGTTCGATATGGCGTTGATGTACTCGTTGAGGAATGCCTCGCTCGTTATGTAGCAGACGCTCTTTTGCGGGTTGTGCTTAAGCACATAGTGGCCGATCGCCTGCATGAGGTGCGTCTTGCCGAGACCCGTGCCGCCCCATATGAAAAATGGATTGTTGGTGTTCCCGCCAGGCTCCTTTGCGATGGCTGATGCTATTGCGTACGCAAATGAGTTTGACGGACCTTTCACGAAGTTTTCGAAAGTGTAGTTGCTGTTCAGAGGTATCGTGGAAGCGAACTTCTTGAGAAGGGCCTGCGATTCGCCGAAAACCTGTCGCTTGCTTTCCTGCTGACGCTTTTCTTCCGCATCGATCCGCGCTGCTTCACTTACGTTGAAGACTACCTTTACGTCTTCAGGAGCGCCAGCCTGTATCAGGGCAACCCTGAGGGGTTCAGAATATATTTCGGCATAGTAGTCGGCTATGTACTGATCTGCGACTCCAATGGAAAGAACACTTCCTTCAAGCTTATGGGAAGCGAAAGTCATGGCATGACGATTCCATTTTTCAACCTCTTCCTGAGATTTCAGAGATGCCTTATATAGGGCAACCGCTATGTCCCACAATTCTGCTCGCATTCTTTTACCTATTTTGCCTTTTTTTAACTTTCTCATTAAAGCATAATTTTACTGAATAGTCACCATAAATAAGCGCAAAGTAGTACACAACTTATGAACAGTTTTTGTTCATAAGTCGGCATTAAAGATTCACAACTTCCATTGCACTGCGTACTTGGTCTTTTACTGTGATTATGGTGGATAGGTTTTAGTTGGTAGATGGTAGATGGTAGTTGGTAGATGGTAGATGGTGGAGCCAAAATCTTCAAATCCCTAAATGACCAAATGCAATCGTAAATCGCAAATCGAAAAATCGTAAATTCTTACTACCAACTACTTTGATATAATACGGCAGAGATATGTGTGATAATGTGTCATTAAGATCAACTATTGGTTATGCACTGCAATATGTTCATAAATGGTTCACAAATGTTATTATTTTCTTTGCGCAAATACTGGTTAAGGTACTTGACATTCATCAAAGCATTGAAAATAAAGGGTTTCGTGCCTGTGCATAAATATTTGATGTCGGATAACACAATTATTCAAATTGTCAATAACTCTCGTAAATGTGCAAGGCAAGTTTAATTCACATGATCTTATGTCACAGCGATTTCAAAGTTATTATAAACATGGAATACGAATCCTTATAATCGCACACGGAGGCGCGGAGGCACGGAGTGAAGTCTTTGAAAAGCATCGCATCTTTTGGTGTATTCCACGATCTTCCCTTCACATTGGGTGAATAAGCAATGCGTACAAGAAGTAGACGAGAGGCATATAATCACGTAAACGACTTGAAATCCAGTCATCATTTCTCCGTGTCTTGTAACTCTCCGTGCGAGACAAACATTTCGAGTTTCAAGTCCAAGCTGCCACATTTAGGGTGAAAGACCAGTATACCCTTCAGTAAAGAAAGAAGAGCTAAAATGTCAACTGAAAATGGTTTTGAGATTATCGTAATTGGAGCAGGCCATGCCGGAACTGAAGCTGCCCTCATTGCCGCAAGAATGGGGATACCCACCCTTCTGATCACCGGGAAAAAGGAATCTATCGCGACAATGCCTTGCAACCCTTCGATAGGAGGCTTGGCCAAAAGTCACCTCGTATACGAACTTGATGCTCTCGGCGGAGAGATGGGATACAATGCCGATCAGACCGCGCTTCAGGAGAAGACGCTGAATACTTCCCGCGGACCGGCAGTGCAGGCGACCCGTGCCCAATGCGACAAGAAAAGTTACACAAAAAGGATGCAGAACGTAGTCTTCTCGCAGGCCAATCTGACGGTGCTTGAGGATATAGTTACGGACATTATTGTCTCTGAAGGAGAATGTCTTTGCAAGGAAGCAGATTACGGGCATGGAGCCACAGCCGCCGCTGCAATTGGAGTGACCACAAAAAATGGAGGTGAGATTGCCTCAAAGGCCGTCATCGTCGCCACCGGTACTTCATTGAGGGGACGTATTTTCATTGGACACGATGTGGAGGAATCCGGCGGAGACGATCGCCCTGCCGCCAATATGCTTTCAGGATCGCTGGAAAGACTTGGCTTTGAGTTGGTGCGTCTGAAAACAGGAACGCCACCAAGGTTAAGGGCATCTTCCTGCGATTTCTCAAAATGTATTGAGCAAAAAGGCGAAATCCCTCCACCCCTATTCAGCTTGAGATCAAAATGTTCCACGTGGAACATTGGTTGCGGGCATTCATCTCCATGTTTGGAAAAGATTGACGACCTGTCCGCTGTTGGCCATGGTATGTTGGATTGCAAAGACAGTTCTATGCACCCTCCTGTCGATAAGCGTCATCCATATTCCTCGTCAAAGGAATGTTCCACGTGGAACATTCCCAATATTCCTTGTTGGATGACGCATACAACGTCAGAAACTCACGATATAATCAGATCTCATCTGTCTGATTCGGCCCTGTATGGCGGTCCGATTAAAGGTACAGGCGTGAGGTATTGTCCGTCCATTGAGGACAAGATAGTCAGGTTTGCGGGCGCCGTTCAGCATCATGTCATGCTTGAACCCGAAGATTTTGATCAGACGGTCATATATCCTAATGGTCTTTCCTGCTCTTTGCCGAAGAAAGTTCAGGAAGATATGGTTCATTCCGTGCCGGGTCTTGAAGATGCCGAGTTTCTGAAGTATGCCTATGCCATAGAGTATGACGGCATAGACGCAAGGGAGCTTAAGCATACGCTTGAGTCGAAGCGCATAGCTGGATTGTTCTTTGCCGGACAGGTAAACGGAACCACGGGGTATGAAGAGGCCGCAGCGCAAGGGATAATGGCCGGCGTCAATGCATCATTTCAGGTAAGGAATGAGAATCCGCTTGTGCTTAGCCGTCAGGATGCGTATATAGGTGTCATGATAGATGATCTTGTCACGAAAGGAACGGATGAGCCTTACAGGATGTTCACGTCGCGCGCAGAGAGGCGTCTTATCCTTCGGCAGGACAACGCCCGGTATCGTCTGATGGATGCGGCGGATAGAATTGGCGTTTTGCCTCGCGAGATCAGGGAGGAAACCCATCGTTTCGCTGAAATGATCGAAAGGCATTTGCATTCAAAACCCGATGTAATTGCTGTATTGCCGCAGGCGGTTGCCGAAGAGATTTCCATCTTGCGTCGATATGAAGGGTACATTGAGCAGGAAAAAATTGCGGCGGAACGGGCAAAGCGAGATGAGAGTACAAGAATCCCATCATGGCTCGATTACGATAGGTGCCCGGCGGTAAGGTATGAAAGCCGCGAAAAACTCAAGAAGTGGAGACCTGAGACGCTCGCCCAGGCATCTCATATCCCTGGGGTTAATCCTGCTGACATTGCGGTGCTATCCGTGATAATACATCGGGGGCATCATTAGGCAAGTAGATGAAGTTTGTAGATGGTAGTTGGCAGTTTTGAGGGCATTCCACTCTCGCAACCTCTTAACTTCTCAACCTGAAATCTACCAACTACCAACTACCAACTATCAACTACCAACTACCAACTACCAACTACCTACCAATTTACGATTGCATTTAGTCATTTGTTGATTTAGGTATTTTGCCGCAACCTGTCGCCACCATTGGGTGACCGACCTTGTACGAATCAGCTTTGCGCAACGCATTGGTAGGACGATTTCGATGAAATCGCCGCCAGCCGCCATATGTACGGCAACGAGGACGTCCCGAAATCAATCAATCCTTAAATCCCCAAATGCAATCGCAAATCGTAAATCGGCAGTTGAAGCGGCATTCATGTGGATCTGGGCGGCGTCCCGTTTCCAGGTCTCGGCCGCAAAAGGGGGCGCAAGGCGGGCGCAGAAGAGGTCAACAATTTGCAACCGTCACTTGACGTCAGCTGCTTTTTTAGGTTTAAGTGCAGACATAAGGTTATGCGACATATTACATTGACTGCCAATGGAATTGAATTATGAACACAGCGGCACAGAGAGGGAGCTTTGACAGGATTTACAGGATTCGCAGGATTGCCGTTTTCGGTCGAGCGGGAGCTCGACCCTCCCGTCGCAAGTCACAACAATGGCGGAAACGAGGTAAATCTTTAAATGACTAAATGGCCCAATGCAACCGCAAATCGAAAAATCGCAAATCGTAAATACTACCCAACTACCCACTACCATCTGCCAATTAAATCCAAACATGATATAATAGGACTTCATGAAATTCTGCGGATCGAAGTACCAGTTTGACGAGACGTTTATCGTTCGTTCGTATGAATCGGGCGTGACGAACCACGTTACGCTCCCCACGCTATGCAACTATATGCAGGAGATCGCCGGCCTTAGCGCGGACAGCCTCGGATGGGGCATCCTTAAACTGCAGGAGACGAAGTGTACATGGATGCTGTCGCGTCTGCACATCAGGGTTTCGCGTTATGTCCCATGGGGCGGAAGCGTGAAGCTGCGCACATGGCCGAGCGGGATGAAGGGGCGGCTTGTCGCTACGCGCTGCTTCCAGGCTATGGACGATTCGGGAAATGAGGTGCTGCAGGCCCATTCAGAATGGCTGTACGTGGATATGTGCGGGCAGAAGATTGTCAGACTCCCCGAATCGTTTGCCGGACTGGTTCCGCAGGGCACCCCAGACATACAGTTCGAGAACATAGGCGGCAAGTTCGCCAAGCTTGATGAAGTCGCTTCCGGCACGGAAGTGAGGGTACGGCACAGCGATTTGGACTTCAACGACCATGTGAACAATGTGCATTACGTTGAATGGATGCTCGAATCCATGCCGCCGAATCAAGGCCCCATTGAGATGGACATAGTGTACAGGTCTGCCGCAAAGGCGGGAGATCTGCTTGTGGCCGAATGCACGTCCGAAGGGAATCGCACCTTACACCAGATTCGCCGTCCTGAGGATAACGTTGTGTTGGCAACGGCGGCAATGGCATGGCAATAGCATGACGGCAAATCAGATAATTGACTTTGCCCGTATTGCACACCTTCGCGAATTGAATGCGGAGCTCGCGAAGACAAAAGCCCGTTTAAGGGAAATCGAGCAGGAACGCGATGCGCTGATGTCGCATTTCAATGTGGCGCTTGTCGCCCTGCATGATTTCTGTCAGCTTGCCGATGGTGAACCGTTTAGGATCATCGACGGATGGAACGTAGTCCTTCGCAACCGGAACGTCGCCAAGCTTGGATCCTCGGAGGTGTCGAAGCTGAAGGGCGAATTCCTGAAGGGAAGGGGAGCTGAACGTCCTGTTGACGCCATTTCGGAGAAGGAGTGCGGAAGCGCACCCGTTCGCGAGTGGATCGTCTTTGACGGAAGCGATGAAAACTCGTATAGGGTGGGCGAGCGCAGGGTCACTTATACCGGTGGAGTTGGTCTGCATAGGGCCGACCGCCTTATATTGGATTATATTCACGCGGTGCGGCTTCTGGGATTGGATACATCCCGTATTTGCGTTGAGACGGCCGACAGGGACCTTGCGAAGAAGATAGTCGCGTTCGGGGCGACAGTGTCCATGCTTTTCCGCCAACCAAACGAGAAAGTCAAAAACGGGTAAACTCCAGATTCGGTCAGGTTGCCGTAGTCAATGGAGTATGGTATATTAGCGCACGTCAAACTGAAAGGAGTGCTATGAACAGAAGGGATTTCGTAAGCGGATCGCTTGCATTTGCGGGCGCATCGTTTTTCATCGGCGGCTGTGCCACCAGAAATGGCGTTCGACGCATACCGGCAAACGCGAAGGTGAATGTCGCGATAATCGGCTGCGGGCTGATCGCGAAGACAACCAATGTGCCTGGCTTCCTTCAGGATCCGCGCTGCCGCGTCACGACGGTGTGCGACGTCGTGGAGATCGCGCCGGACTACTTCTACGGCGGGCGGGGGTCGAA
>ERZ1026868.566-NODE-566-length-22764-cov-6.864899_pt1 | contig 22764 bp, 17 predicted proteins | sample MGYA00380164_ERZ1026868 | MGnify/ENA primary metagenome ERZ1026868 (study PRJEB33269, sample SAMEA4719800) | human gut metagenome | biome: human-associated habitat; feature: organic feature; material: feces | place: Cameroon | collected 2013-10 ... | reverse complement strand
ATAGAAAAAATACAGTAAAGACTTATTTCATTTTTTAGCGAAAAATGTGCTGAAAGCACAATTAAATATTTGCGATTGAAATGATGCCAAAAGAGAGATTCTCTTTACGAATTCTTTAAGAATATTTAGAAAGAGAATGCGAATAAAAAGGCCAAGGGGGATTCGAGGTTTTATAGGAAATTTATGACTGGTAAAGCAAAAAGAGACAATAGGCTGACAAAAAGAGACACTAGGATGGTTTAATTCTTGATTTAATTGAAATTATCTAGTAGAATTACAACCTATTTTCTATTATTGGCGTATAAAATTTTTCAAAAAGCCGAATAAAGAAATAAGTTTTTCAAAGGAGATAAATGATATGAAAACAAACAAAAAGAAGTTTCTATTCTCACTTATTGCCTTAGCAAGCAGGTCTCTTGCTTCGTGCGGAGGCAATACCGGCAGTGCTCCTACCCTTCCTTCTGAAGCTCCTTCCATCACGACTCCAAGCTCTACGGTTAAGGAAGACAGTGCTAGTTCAAGTGTCAAGGAAGAGACGAAGTATGCTGTTTCTTTTGTTAAAAGTGATAAGGTCAGCATCGAAATCATCTCTGTTCAGGATGGAAAGGCTCTTCCTGGAGAAGAAGTATCTTTTTCTTTGACTAGCAGCGAAGAAGAAATCCTTTCCGTTACCTCTTCTACTTGCTACCTTATTCAGAAGGAAAATCAGTATGTTTTCACTAGGCCTAGCCATAACGTTGAAATCGAGGTCAAATCGGAAGCCTTTGGTGATCCTTCTGTCTTAAATGTGAAGGATGTCGATGTTTCTGCTCTTCCCAACAATGTTGCTTCTTTTAAAGAATATTTCAGCAAGGCAAGGAGTGTGGAAGGCACCTACTTCAAGAAAGGAAAAGTCATCAATGATAACTTCTCTGGTAGGATTTCCTATTATGACTATGATATCGAAGCCGGAAAGAATGATGTTCTGGTTGTCAAAGGACATCAGAAGAGCAATGCCAGCGATAGTTACTCTACCTACTATTCCAAGGAGAACGGAAAACAGGGTGATACCTATTATTCCATCTCTTCTACCTCTTCCTTAGGAGCTACTCCGGAAGTCTCTACTTCTTATGACTTCAAGACCATCATTCCGGATGATAGTGCATCCGTTGGACTTGATTCCATCAAAGAAGGAGATGCCAAAGCCGGCTATTCTTCTTTCGGCGGATCGAAGAGCATCTATGACAGGTTCTTTGCTAATAATGCCGCCTATCCCCTTCAGGACTATACGGGTTCTCTTTCCAGCTACAGCTATTATCTTAAGGACATCAAAAAATCCGTAGCCCAGGATAAGAAGAGTGCTTCTTTTGACTTAAAGGCCTACTCTACATCTTGGTCTGGAACTGATGTTTACAATATCTCCTTCACTAGGGATGGTGATTACTTCCTGAAAGAGGCGAAGCTTAGCAAAGTCAGCTATGATGAAGAAGAATGCGATAAGGAGACAAAGCTTCCACTTGATACTGCCAAAGGTACCATCAAAGGCTCTTATCAGAATACGAACGAACGTGGATATAAATCTACATTAGTTAAGAGCGACATTTCTTCTTTCGCTAGGGATGATTATGATGTTTCCGTTTCATATACTCTTTCAGGAGATGAACATACGACCGATAGTCAGAACATTGTTGTTGAGAATGGTTCTACTTTATCTTTCACCTTCCTTCCGAAGGATAATAAACCGACTCTGATCCTGCCTCATCTGAAAGGCATTGAAGAAGGAAATGACTTTGTCGACATGAAGACTCTTACCGTATTAAAGGAAGGCGAAATCACTCTTGTCTTCGATAACGGCTTTGGCAAAGAAAAGAAGATTAAGATCACTTCTGTCCAGCCAAAGGCAGCCTCTCTTTCTATCAAGGCTCCAAGCAATGTCTATCTGAATGAGACTTCTTCTAGGACTGTTACTGTCCTTCCGGAAAAAGCAAACCAGGAAGTTACGTTCACCAAGAACAGTGATTCTGTCGGTGAAGCCGAATTCATGAAGCGGACAGATGGTTCTTACTTAGTCAAAGGAACCAAATTAGGTCAGGCTTCCTACCTTGTTACTTCCACTGAGAATGCCGATATCAAAGAGACTATCACCATCAATGTCATTGAAAAACCCAATGCTGCTACCTTCAAGGCCAATGTCTTAAGCAAGACCTTCTATGGTGAAAGCGCCGATTACAAAGGAGTTGTCAATTTCAACGAGGACGGAACCGGAAAATATAAGACCGCTTCAACTGGCATTTATAGCACTTATGAAAGCGAAGCTAGCTTTACTTGGACCTTTGACGAGAATACGCTGACTTTCACAATCATCGGCGCCAAAGGAAGCTACTTTGATAACCGTGGCTTTATTTCCTTCGTTGCTATCAGTGACAATGAAGCAACCGGAACTTTCATTAATTACACCTATTCTGATTCTTCTAACTTCACCCTCTCGAGGAAAGGTGAAGAACGTAAGGACCTATCGGAGTTCAACTAATGAAAAAGAATTTACTGATTTTATCCCTTCTTTCCTTATCCTTAGCAGGATGCGGAAAGACTTCACAGCCAACCATCACTCCTTCCTCCCCTTCTGTTTCCGAACAGCCATCTATTAGTAACAAGGATACGACAAGTGTTGCTCCTTCTGTAAGTCAGGGAAGCGGGCTTGAATTCGAACCTTCTAAGACGGTAACTTCCCTCTTTAGCTACATTGATAAACAGGCAAGAGAAGTGGAAAACCAAAACGGTGTCAGCTACCACCGGGATTATTATTCCTATGAGCTTGGCTATTTTGGCGATCATAAAGTGACCGAGAAAAGCGAGGACGGAGAGGCGTTTTCCAATCATGCCCTCTTCGTTTCCGGAAACGAAAAGAAGACGACTTCCTATGACCACAAGGATGACAAGGATATCGAAGAGGATACTTATCTTTCCTTGAATCAAATGGAGGGAAACATCTATTATTCCATCTTGGATTACGGAAAAGGCAAAGAAAAAGACAAAGCTTCTAAGACGACAGTTGGAAACAGTAATCAAGCCACCTATCAAAAAAAGACGAATCTGAATGCCTTAGATTCCTTGTATTCTTTCTATAGTTCTAAGATCAGCAAGAACATCATTGCAGGTGTCGATGATATCGAACCAAAGATTGAAAACAATCAGGTCAGTTATCATCTTGCGCAAGGCTGGGAAGAACAGATTGGCGATTATAAGTACAAGTTTGCTGCTGTTATTGATCTTACCTTAGATAATAAGGGAAGACTGACCGATTATAGCTATGACTTCCAGGAGTATCAGCCTGAAACTGACGAGAATGGTAATGCAACTGGTAAACTGGTTCTTCTAAGCGAGACAAAAGACCAAGTTTCCATCACGTTCGGAACCAAGAGAAGCTATAGCTATACTTCTCTTAAGGAAGAGGGAAAAGAAGCTATCAATCCTTTGGATTACTTCAGGACGGATTATACTCCGGTTCTCTATTCTTGGGACGGAGTCGGAACGGAGAAGACCAAAGAAGACTCTCTTTCCTTCCCGGTGAACAGGTATGTGGAAGCACAGGCGGAATCTCTTGTTCCGGAAAAGGCAATCGACTCGAAACTCACGATTACAAAGAGTACGAATAATAGTGTTGTCTCTGTTGCATCGAGCGGAGTTGTCAAAGCCATCGGTGTCGGTGAAACGAAGCTGACGATTGTCTCTGAAACTGGAATCGAGAAAGAAGTCTCCGTTAAGGTTGTCTCTCCTAAGCTCACATCCATTAAGGCAAACACCTACTCTTCTTATCACTATAAGGGCGATAGCGAGACTCTCTATATTACGAAGACCCCTGATAATTCCTTGGATGAGATTGAGGTTGTGTCTCTGACAAAGGAAATCATTGAAGTCGTCAAAGACGATGACGGATATTATTCTCTTCATAACATTGGACTTGGACAAGGAATTGTCGAAGTAAGAAGCAAGACCGATCCGAGTGTCAAGGCAACCGTCTCTTATCTTGTCGAAGAAAAGAAGACCATCGAAGAAGTGAAAGCAAATGTTGTCGGTTCCTGGGTCGGTGATGTCTCATCTAGCAATAACTCAACAAGGGTGAAAGATGCCTTCACCGTCTCCTATAAGGCAGATGGCACTGGTACTCTTACCCTTAACAAAGAAGGTACTGGTTATACCTTTATTGTCGGAAAGGCCTACGACTTCACCTATACTTTCTTAGCAAACGGAAGATTCCAGGATCGTCCTGTTTCCCTCACGAGGTCAACGATTGTCTTAGATCATGGAAGCATCACCTGGACCTATTCCAACAACAATGCAGACTTCTACTACAATGGAAAGAATGCTGAAATTTCCTTTGCTACTGGAAACTCGGAAGAGTTCGGTGCAATGGTTCAATTCAAGGCAACTCGTATTTCTTAGTTCGTCTCATCCAAAAAGACTATCCTTAACTTTGGATAGTCTCTTGGTTTACAGAAGTAACAATCTCAACAAAATAGAAAAAGCGGATAGTTTCCTATCCGCTTTTTTATTAGTTATCGGGATGGGTAAGAAGAGAAGAATAGACACGAATTACTGCGGCTGGACGGACTTGATTATTCCAGTTGAGTTCGTTTCCGATAGAAATCTTATAGTCACCCTTTACATAGAGATCATATCCGTGTTTGTCTTTGCTTCCGGAGAGGGTATATCCGTTATTGAGAAGGACCTGCTTGTAGTCGGAGATGAATTTTGTGCAGACAGCAGCCTGGTTATCATCTAGCCTCTTGGTACGGATATAGGCACATTCCGGATTGGTGTCATCAGCACGTTCCCATTCTACGCTTAGGCTATATCCTGGCTCATAGTAGAGGAAGGGGACAGCATCATAGATGTTCCAAGCTTTCCTTTCTTTCGCTAAAGAAGGATAGGCTTCTCCAAAAAAGGCAGGAAGAGTAGGTTCTGTAGCCTTAGTGAAGTCGATGTTAACAGTTGCAGTTCCGAAAGCAGAGTAGTCGATGCTTAAATCATAATCTTTATTTCCATCCGTCCTCTTAGCACTTGCCTTGCTTAAATGATTGTTGCCGTCTAAGACGATGGTTCCATCACCGACATAACTATGGAGAAGAGACCAGGTAGCCGGAATATAGGAACAATAAGAGATGAACTGAGCGGTGTTGCCTCTTGAGACAAAGGTACTGGCATCACTAGTCTGATCAAAGATTTCTGGTGCGAAATCGAAGGTAGGATAACGATTGACTGTCTTTCCGCTGCTGTCGGTGCCATCGAACACGGAGTTATGCTTCTTCGTGATAGTGGTGGTGTTTGTGGCATCGTTGTGTTCGTATTCGTAGTAGTTGTTATCATCTACTTTGTGGATACCTGTATGAGTCATAACCTGGTTTCCAACAGAGTAGACAATATCGATGGTGTCCTCCGTGTAAGTATAGACCGTCTTTTCGTCTGCACTTCCGCTTGTCTTGCGGGTTAAGCTGGAAACGTAGTTCTTCGATGCTTTCCTGGTGTTGAGTGCCTGAGTAATAGGATCCTGATAGGATTCATGCGGATACTTGGCAAGATGCTCGATTTCAGCTGTGCCAAGTTCGGATAAGACAGAGGTGATTTCCCTTCCGTATTTGACTTGGACGCTTTCGGTTTCATTGGTGTTTCCTTTGAATGGATCAATGACCACATGGAAGGAAGTGATGGTTCCGTTCTCGACAGTGAAATACCTATCATCTGGTGCCCTGTCTTCCTGATAGAAGTTCAGGCAGATCTGCGCAGCAGTTTCGTATCCTCCAACAAAATGGTAGGTTGAACCATTATCGAAAGAAATGAAATTTTTGTTGGTGACGACAGAAGAGTAGCCTAGGTAGTTGAAGTATGGAGAGGTTTCCCAGTACCTTGGTGTTTTATCTTCATCCGTATTGTTCAGATCCTTTTTCCGGACGTTGTTCTGGAAATCGAGATATTCGCTGGCAAGATAGCGTCCGTCACGGACGTATTTCTTTTCGAAAGTCTTTCCGTCACTTTCCTTAACGCTGATCTGGTAGGCATCCGTGAGGTTGTTTCCGTTCGACTGTTCTTCGTTCTCTTCAAAGATGGTAACTCCGGTACTTTTTCCGTTTTCACTCTTTGTGTAGTTGACATTATAAGAGTAATAGGTTTCTGTTGTCTCCCTTTTCCTGGAAGCGGAAATCAGCGAGAACCTCTCTTCACTCCTTGAAGTGAAGTTATCCGAGACAACAACTTCATACTGAGAATAGATGGATGGATCAGACTGCAGTTTTGCCGTAATGACGGCTTTGCCATAGTCATGGGCAATCAGGTTGACTTCTGGCATTGCTCCGTTAATCGGAGCACTTCCGATAGCAACGATGTTTTCGTTGCTTGAGGTCCATTCGATAGCGCCAGAAACGCCATTCCTCTTAAGATAAATGGCACGGATGGCATCTTTATAGAGGTCTCCCTGCCTAAAGAGAGAAAGACGAGAATCGACGTGAAGCCCTTGATCGCTAGAGGGCTGCTGTGAAACGGACGGACTAGCCGTTTGAGAAGGTTTCTCAGTAGCTGGAACAGATGGGGTGCTAGAAGAACTTCCAGTCGTCTCATTCTTTGCACATGCACTTAGTGGAAGAATAAAAGCAAGAAGAGAAAGCAATGTTTTCTTTGTTTTGTTCATAGTTATGCGCTCCTTTTAATACTTAAAATCGTATTGAGATTTTAAAGATATAAATTTTTTAAGAATTTGTCAATGTGAAAGCACCTACAAGGAATGTAAATGCCGGATGTAAGCGCAATTGCAGAAAAAATAGAAGAAGAAAATTTCCTTCGAATTTCATTGGATTCGAGATTCTGTTCCCAAGAGAAGAATAACTCTGTTTTTCCTCTTTGTTCTTATCTGCTAATCGAAATATCGTTGGAATTTCAACAAATCTGTAAAAGTTCCAACGAAAAACTAACTAAGGTGAATGTCTTCTTTTCCGAGTAAGAAGTCCATTATATTTAAATGAGTGATTCCGTTATTCGATGTGTCTTTTTTGTCTAGAGAAAGAACGTATTTTGGTGAATGATCTTTGATTTTGTCAAATGCCTTGTATTCTCTGTCAAAGGTCGCTTGATTTGCAATGAAATAGGCCACTTGCATGAGGCGTTTCTTAGTGCCTTTTTTAACAACAAAATCAATTTCACCGTCTCGTAGTTTTCCGTAGCCGACCTCATATCCACGTGTGATTAATTCATTGAAAACGACTGCTTCTAAAGCAAAAGTATCATCAAATTCTATTGCTTCATTGAAGGCATTTCTTAATCCGGTATCCACTGGATAATATTTTTTGACACCATTGAGTCTTTTTTTGTCTTTGAGATAATATGGACTGCATTCTGTAATGAAATAACATTCTTGTAAGTATTCCGTATAATTGTTGATGGTCTGAGACAGACTTTTCTGTTCTTCTTTTGTTTTGCTGTTTTGAAAAATAGTCCTTTATGGGATTTTTGTAAACGATTATGATCTGAAGCAGAAGAGATTGTCTTAATTATTCAAAACACCGAATCGATATTATTCAAAACACCGAATCCAGAATATGGGTTTAATTTCATGAATCCGAAAAAAATTCAAAACTAGACTTAAAATCGAAGCCTGGATTTATAGAAACCTCTTTGTTAATAATAGGATTTTAACTAGAGGCAGAGCCTTTCTCGGAAAAGTAGCACACTTCAGTCCCCATGAAATCCTCCGTAAAAACAAATAAGCCACACTAGGTTATGCATAGCTAGATAGGATTATTAGAGACGTAGCGGAATTAACCATTTAAAAATGTTGAGCAACAGATTTCTTTTTCACGGACGGCAATTGATTTCCGTAGCAAAAGAGGCTCTGTTTGGATGCTGCAGTAGAAATCAAAAAGGCTAAATTAGAAAACAGAAGGATAGTTGGCAATAATCCTGCTCCATTGAACAGAATCTCCGTAAACGGAAAAAATATTCTCTAGAGATGTTGATTGAGTTAGGGAATAAAACTATAATATCTTTGAATACAAATTCCGTAAACGGAAAAAATATTCTATGGAGGGATTATGGATATCATTAGTAGAGACTCTTATTTACAAAAATTAATTAAGAAGAGAGGAAACGGTCTTGTCAAGATTATTACCGGAATCAGAAGATGCGGAAAATCGTTTCTGCTTGATCCCTTGTTTAAAGAACACCTAATCAAAGATGGGGTAAAAGAAGACCACATCATCAAGTTAGATCTGGATGAAAGAAGAAATAAGAAGTATCTTGATCCTGATGTACTTGATGATTATGTCCGAAATTCAATTGCAGATAATGATAGGTATTATCTTTTGCTTGATGAGGTGCAGAAGGTTAATGACTTTGAATCGGTTCTGAATGGATTTCTCCATATCCGGAACTTAGATGTCTATGTGACAGGAAGTAATTCGAAGTTTCTGTCTTCGGATATTATTACTGAGTTCCGTGGAAGAGGTGATGAAATCCGTGTCCTTCCTTTGTCTTTCTCGGAATTTGCTCCTGCTTTTCCTGGGACAATAGAGGAAGCATGGGAGAAGTATGTCGTTTATGGAGGCAGGCCTAGAATTCTCTTTTGTGCGGACGAAAACGAAAAGAGTAATTACTTAAAGCAGCTTTTTGCGAAAACTTATCTTAGTGACATCATCGAAAGAAATCAGGTTCAAAGAAGGGATGTTTTGGATGATATTGTCAATATCCTATCCTCCTCTATTGGTTCCCTTACGAATCCCCATAAACTTTTGAACACCTTTATCAGCAAAGGAATTAAGGATATATCGATTAATACGATTAGCACATATATCAGCTATTTGCTTGATTCTTTCCTGATTGAGAAAGCAGAACGCTATGACATCAAAGGGAAAAAGTATATTCAGACTCCATATAAGTTCTATTTCGCCGATATTGGCCTAAGAAATTCACGATTGAACTTCCTGCAGCAGGAAGAGAACCATATTAGGGAAAATGTTCTGTTTAATGAACTGCTTTTCCGCGGGTACAATGTGGATGTCGGTGTTGTACCAATTCGAGAAGGAGATGATCGAAAGCAGGTTGAGATTGATTTTGTCTGTAATCAGTCTAATCGGCGGTACTATATCCAATCCGCTTTTTCTCTGGATACCAGAGAGAAAACTCTTCAGGAAGAGAGACCGCTGTTGAAAGTGCCTGATAATTTTAAAAAGATTATTGTTGTTAAAGACAATAGGAAGCCATGGATTACGGAAGAAGGAATATCAATTATCGGAATCAAAGATTTCCTGTTAAACAAGAACAGCTTGGAAAATGCGTGATGAATCGTCCAGTATCCTAAAAAATAGAGAAGAGGAAAGTTTACTGCAGGTTGGGCATGTGGAATTAAGTCAGTAAGAAGTCAATGGCAAAAACAATCAAATCCGGTGACGACTATAACAACGCTGTTTCTGGCTCTCTGTTTTCTGGTTCATCGTAGTGATACCTGGTTTTTCTTTGCTTGTCTTTACATATTAAATCTCTTTCTTCGGACAGTAAACAATACATGCCATGCAATGATTACGCTTTTTGCCAGACAGCCTTTTAATTTTCCTTTTGGATATTATTCTACGGGCATCTCTTTGCGCATTCTATGCCACCGATGCGCTCATCAATTGCATAGAATGCCTTAGTTTTGACAAATAAGCGGTAGAAGATAGGATTGACAAGCTTGTTCAAGAAGCGGTTTTAGTGGTTATTCTGTGGTTCTGAAAAGTATTTTCCACTTTTAAGATGTTGAATTGTCTCGTGGATATCGGGGTCGATATCAACAACGATTTTTCCCGCTTCTTCTTTAACCGGCACACCCAACCCAGTCAGCATCAGGACTTAGCGGTTCCCTATGGGAGAGACCTTTTCGCTCGGTGAGTCTTTTGGTGTGCTGGGCTGCATTCCCAATCTTTCCACCACGGTCCATGACAAACCACATCTGCTTTGCGTGAACGAATTCTTTTAGATAACCAGTTCGATTCACCAGTTTCAATTGGTGAATGATTATTTGCCTTGATTTTTCCTTTAGATTAATCGCCTGCTCTTTTATTTCGTCTTTTATCTGAATTTTAATGTAACGCCTATTCTCTTATTTTAATACATGTTTATATTTTTCTTTGGAAAGGGGGTAATACTCTTTTCTTCTTATGGTTGCTTTGCCAAAGGAAACGAATCTTTACCCTCTGCTTTTGAAAGAAGAGTTTACTTGATGACAAAAATAAAATATATCGCAGTATGCTTTTTATCCTGCCTCATCTCCTATCATCGGAAAACGATAAATTCTGGTTGAATTTATCCGTCTTGTTCATTATAATTAATGCGGATAAACAAGTGAATCAGAAAAGGAGAAATCAACCATGTACTTGCCAAAACCTCAAAATACTGCCTGGCAAACAAACCAGGAAATTAATCTGAAAAGATGTGCAGTCTTAGTAATTGACCTTTTAGGGGGCTCGTTAGGGAACATCCCGGCTTTAGACGGAGCGGTTAAAAATGCAGTCTCGATTGTCGACAAGGCAAGAGAGTTGAATATTCCGGTTATCTTTTCCTGTGATGCCCACATCAAAGGATTGGATAAAGAATTAGAACTCTGGGGTGAACACGGAATCAAAGGAACGGAGGCTGCAAAGCCTTTAGATGTCTTTCATGTAACGGAAAAGGACTACATTGTTCCTAAGCGGAGATATAGCGGATTTTTCCAGACGGATCTTGATCTGTTACTGAAGGAATTAGGAGTGGATACTCTGATTGCCTTTGGTGCCGATACCAATATCTGTGTCTTACAGACTCTGGCAAGTGCTTATTTTCTTGGATATAAGACGATTGTCCCCGGTGATGCCTGTGGTACGTTCCTTATCGGCACACAAGAAGACGGTCTGAATTATTTTTTCCGTTGCTATGATAGCCGGGTGATTGATACGGAAACCCTGCTTAAGAATCTCAAATAACTTGCTGAAAGCCTAGAGGAAAAGGTTTTTATCTTCGGACTATTTTCCTGATGAAATGATGTCTAGAAAGATACGAGAGTAGCATAAATTTTGTATAAGCAGTAAGATATTTCAATAGCAAGACATTTGACGTACCTTGCTTTTCTGGTCTAAGCCAGAGAAGGATTTATCTGCTAAACGCCTTTTTTAAAAGGATTATCTATCAGGGGCTTTAAATACGAAAGGAAATTAAGATTATGTGTTTGAACTCTCAGAACAAATTCATGTCTTTTGTAAAATGATTATGTTTTTGTTTTTCTTTCCTTATCTTCATCTTTCTTTTGACCTCCTGCACATCGACGGATAAGAAGGAATCTTATTTTTATCCTAAGAATCTTCAATATTCTTGTACGTATCAAAAAGACTCTGATGAAACAAAGATTGTTTGGACGAGAGTAGCATAAAGTTTGTGTAAGTGGAGATGGCTGATATTTCCTATCCCTGTTTACACAATCAATAGACAACTCTCTGGGGATAGTGAAATGCTAGATTGTTCTTTGCTGATATGGCTTGATGAAATCAAAAACAATGAATTTGGAACGTCAAAAGAAATTATCTAATAAAAACTTGAAATGAAGCAGAGGGGGGTAAAATTTTCATAGAAATGGAGGATATAAATGTGACGGATGAAGAAGTTCTAATTAAGTATTATGGCGGAAAAGCCCAATATAACTGCGGCAAGCTTTATAAAATCGGAGAACGTAGAGTTGATTGGTGTGGCAATCGTATTATTCGTGTCGGTTCTGATAGAGTGGACTATTGTTGCGGAAAAAGGGACCACGTTGGTGGAAACTTAGTCAAAAGAAACTGCGGTGAAATTGTCTACATCGGCCAAGTCAAGATTAAGTGAGTTCTAGTTATAAAAGAAAAAGGAAAGAAATTATGGAATTCTCAAAAGAAGCAGTAGAGCAGCTAGACTATTATGTCTACCGTCTGGTTGATCCGAGAAATGGACAGACCTTCTATGTCGGTAAGGGTAAGGGGAACCGGGTCTTTCAGCATGTCCAAGGTACTATTGATTACTATGACGGGGTTGATCCGAAAGAACATAATTTTGATGAAGACCCAAATAAAATGAGAATCATCCGGGAAATCCGGGAAGAAGGGTTAGAAGTGATTCATGTCATCCAAAGATGGCATCTGACAGAAGAGGAAGCGTTTGAAGTGGAAGCCGCTTTGATTGATTGCTTCCCAGGCCTTACGAATATTCAAAGCGGCCATGGTTCGGAGTATGGCATTTGCAATGCTTATGAACTTGTGAAAAGATTTAATGCTACAACATATGAAGAACCGGATTTCGGATATATTATCATTAAGGTTCAGCAATGGCGTTTAGACCAGAGGGCTGAGGAATTCGGAGCAGATAAAGCCCGATATGAAGCGACAAGAGGTTGCTGGCATAATAGAAAACCAAATCTAACAAAGTATCCTTATGTCTTCAGTGTGACGAATGGCATTGTTAAAGCGGTCTACAAAGTCAAGGAATGGCATGATGCTTGGAACCATCGGATTGAGTTTACAGGTGAAGAAGCCGAGAATGATATCTGGAATGCATTTGTTGGCAAGAAAATTCCCTCCTATTATTCGAAGAAAGGAATGGCTTCTCCTTTCCTGAGGTCGAAGAACTAATGGATTGCTTTAAATACAAACGACCAATCTATTCTCCAGAGAGGCGCAGTATCCTTTCCATCTGCCAACATCTTGGCTATGCCGAGAAGTGGGAAGATATCAAGGATCCTTATCTTTTCCTTCAGGCCCATTGTTTAGACGAAGAGAGTGAAGAATGTGAAATTGATGGAATCCATAAGGAGACTTTGGCTCTCTATGGAAGACAGGTCTTGGATTGGTGTCTTACAAAAAGGCTTATCCGTCGTTTCTCGAAGATTGATAAGGATACTCCTTGGCTTATTTCTGCTCTTGACCAAGAAAAGGAATTCAATGAAGTGAAATCTGTTGTCCTTAATCCGAACTACATCGCTCCCCGTGTCTCATTTTTAGGGTATCCAGATGATGCCACCACGATTGCTAAAGAATTCAAGGCAGTAATCGGTGCCTGTGCTATCGATAGTGCCTTGAAAGAAGATTTAAGGGAAAACCCAGAAAGCCTTCCGGATCTAACGGATGTTGACTATGGGAAAATCGAAAAAATCATTACTAAGGTCCTGAACAGGGATTCGTTCCTGGGTTTCGACGAGTGCAAGATATCAATTCGTAAAGACTCGATTATCCAGGAAGCCGACATTAATTACGATTGCAAAGGTGGACTAAGTAAGCTTTATACGAAAGGAATCATTGGAAAGCCTGTTTATCAGGTGGAAAAGGAAATCGAGGACATATACGAAAAGAGAATGGTAAAGTGTTCCTGCAGTGTCCCTGGCTATGAAAAGCAGACTCAGGATGGTTATTGCTATACCGAAAATGATGCCGAAGAGTGTGCTGCTACCAAAAGGCTCTTGCAGATTCTTAAGCGGCATCCCGGAATCTAATACCTGTTATAAATCATTGTAGATTTTGACTTTAATAAGCACTAAGAATACAACCGTCTATGGATTTATCTCCAGAACAGATTTTGATTACTACCATATGAATTAGCATTGGAATTTAAGCAAAATTGTAAAAGTTCCAACGATAATTCTAACTTAGTTGGATATCGGACTTATTAAGCAAAAAGTCGATGATGTTGATATGAGTGACTCCGTTATTGCTCGTATCTTTCTTATCTAAAGAAAAGACATATTTCGGAGAATGGTCTTTGACTTTGTCAAATACTTTGTATTCTCGATTAAATGCTTTCTGATCCGAAATGGAATAAGCGACTTGAATCAGGCATTTCTTGTCTCCTTTTCTGGAAACGAAATCAATCTCGCCATCACGGAGTTTTCCATAGCTGACCTCATAACCTCGAACAAGTAATTCGTTGAAAATGACGGCTTCCAACGCAAGAGTATCGTCGAATTCTATCCTTTCGTTAAAAGCATGAGAGTAGCATAAAGTTTGTGTAAGTGGAGATAGCTGATATTTCCTATCCCTGTTTACACAATCGATTGACAGCTTTCCCAGGTGTACCCAATTAAATATGCAAGTGATCAGGCCAGTCGACCGGAAAACCTATTCTTTTTAACTCGATTACATTGCTATATTTTGAAAGCAAATCTGTTAATAAGCAGACAAATTTATTCCATTGGTCATTGGATGGTTTTAGATATTTAATAGCTAGAATGGTTTGATAGACGCCACTATACTTTGGGGTTTGTGATAAACGATCGACGTTTAGCAATACTGGTGGAGTGTTAAATGTTCTATTGTAAATTCGCCCGTTGTGGGCACAAATGTTTCTTAAAATGACACACGCTTGTATCCAGGAACCTAAACGTTTGATTGTTGGTCTGACAACTGCATTATTAGAGCCTTTATAGGTATAATTTTTGGCAAGTTTAGAAAAAACGGAACAAGGACCTGTTTTCAAATTCTTGATTAATCTTGATAGCGTTCCAAAAGACCTGACTTCCACTGCAGCCCAGACTGGGATATTTCCTTCGTGCTTTTGGAAGTTGTGTGCAATGAACACATCATTAGACCGAGCGATTTCCTGTGAAAGCGAACTGCAATTTGTCCAAAATCTTTTCTTATCTTCAAAAATCGCGGGGTCATAAAGAATTAGAGGGTCTTTTTTATATGATAGCAGGGCATCTACAAAGTGACTTCGCAGTGAGACTTCGACAGAAGAGAGAATTCCAAAAAGAAGATGCGAAAATTCAGCATCAAATTGGCAAATAGCTTTTATATCAACGAACTTAACATTACTCGTGTATTCTCTTTTTATGTTGTCATATAAATGAAAGCTATATCCTCGGAATCTGTAAAATCCAAAATTGGACAGGAAATTTTCTACATTATCTCCAGAATCAAAAATCCTGTTCGATTCCTTTAATTTTTGGGTTTGTTCGGCAATTGTCAGAACATGTTTTTCATATGAACACATAAAATTCCCCCATAAACGAAAAAGCCCCACCGGGTTGCGCATGGCTATCTAAGATAGTCAGAGGCGTGGTGGGATCGATCATTTATAATAATAAAGGTATTTTAATGTTTTGTCAATGCGTATTTAAAATTGACTCTTGAAGCGTTATGGCGCACATACAATATTCCAAAAATGAAGAACGCTGAAATGTACCGAACCCCTCTTATTGGACCGAACAGCCAAGACAAGGCTGCCGAGAAAGTAAAAGGAGAAGGTCTTGTCTTATGGAAGAACGAGAACAAAGCTCTTCCTCTTACCAAAGAAAGCAAAGTTTCTCTTTTAGGAACGGCATCTGTTCACTTTAATTACAATACTTCCGGATCTTCTTCTACAGACTCTACGAAATATGTGACGCTCCAGGATGCTTTGACCAAGGAAGGCTTCTCGATTAATCCGGCTTTGACTGACTTCTATACAAATGGTGTAGGAAAAGGCTGCGGGATAAGAACCCTGTAGCCTTTTTTGAAAATGCTGGATATAAATGCTTTTGCTTATTTGTTTGTAGGGCGATGGCTTGTGATTTTGCTGACAATGTTATGAAGGGTAGATCCTGGACAGTAAGAAGAAGACTTTTTATCTTGGCTTGATTCATCGATTGTTCTAATTTGTTTTTCGATAATTCAAGAGCTCGCTTTTCATCTCCGGAATGGCATAGCAGACTATAGATGGCTTTGTCGTTTTTTGAGTATTCTTTCTTGGTTGCTTTTTGAAAATCAGTAGAAAAGGCAGAAATGCACTGCTTTGCATCTGTGTTGTTTGGCATACGTCCATAATAAGCGTGAAAGAAAATCTCTATGCAAGGATTGGACCAAGCCACATTTATGCTATGCTTTTTGGCACTTGATATTACTCTGTCAAAATCATCTGGTCTATTGTCTTTGTCAAAAACAATCCAGATTTCTCGATTCCTAGGATCCTCTCGCTGTGCTTTTAGAGCACGTTCTACAAGTTCTTGTGTATTAAGCTTATCTAAGATTTTTATGCTAATCTTATTTCTGACGGGTCGTATGGGTAATGACTTTTTTAACCCCTGAAAATAATTAGTTTCTGTTTTCTCGCCATCTGTGACAATTAAGATGTTTTCAAAAAGCTCTCTTCGACATCCTTGTTTTCTGGGATTCCCTCCTGCTCTGCCAAGTCCCATCTGTCTATTCTCCTTTTACTTCCCTGTTCGAAAGAACAGGAATGCCATCATATTTTCCAAGAAGGTAATTTTTTTCAAAGTCTTCGTCGGAACGTATTTTCATGCCTTTGTCATCTTTGAATTCTGCTAAGGAATAAAGTTCAGAAGCCTGTGTCTTAGAATCTTTATTGGTAAAGTAGATTTCATCTCTGCGTAGAATTTTTGCACTTAATAACCAGGGTTCATGGCAAGTGAAGATAAGCTGTGCATTGTTTGGATTCTTTTCCGTGGAAAGAAAGACAAGAAGAATGTTTCTCAGAAGAAGAGGATGAAGACGTGAATTGAGTTCATCGACAAAAAGAACGCTTCCTGTTTTGATTGCTTGCCGAAGAAAACTATAGAACTGGAACCTTTTCTTAGTTCCTGCAGATTCATTATCCCTTCGGAATTCTACTTCTTCTCCATCAGTTGTTTTGTGTATTGTACTGACGAAATATTGCTTCGGATTACTATCTTGCTGGACTTCTTCTAAACGAATATCCTTGATAGAAGGTTCGAAACTCTGAAGAAAAGAAACACAATCCGATAGAATCTCTTTGTTTTCTGCTATTCCATTAGGAAGCCTATGATCACGAAAAAACATTTCAGAAAAATTGCCGAAGTCGGTAACTAGGGACAAATCGAAGAAATTATAAATAGTTTTAAATGGCTCTATATTTAATCTAGCGCCGAAAGATAAGACAAGTGCTGAAGAAGGAGTGGATTTTACTAGTGTTGTTTTCAGGGAATCACCAAGTTTTGGAATCTTTATGCTGATATTTTCTCTATCTCTTAGAAGGTACTCTTTGACAGCAGAAGTACTACGTTGAGGAATCTGATAAAGCCATTCTTTAGCAATCTGATGTTGAAATACAGAGAATCCGTATTGAAGAGTGACTTCCTTCTCGTTGACTTTAGAGGTCAATATCACCTCAAAGGAAGAAGGACTGTTTTCACTTTCTTTATTTAGTCGGAAAGGAACGGCTTCTGGAAAAGGGTTCAGAGTCGTTTTGCTTTTTTCCAGATCAAGGCTCCTAGAAAAAAGAACCCTAAACTTCCTATAATTAAAAGCATTATAGGTAAAAGACTTGCCACTGGCATTTGCTCCATAGATGGCTGCGACAGGAAGAACCTTTTTGCTTCCAATCGTTCGAATCTGCTCTTTGTATTCAGCGTAGGGGGTTGCTTCGAGGTTTAACGACGCTTCTTCTTTAAAAGGACCATAGTTTTCAAAATTGAACTGTAAAAGCATAAATCAAGCCCCTGTTTTTATATTGTATTAAAATTGAGAAAAAAACTCAATATGCAACTTAACAAACAATTAATTCTGTGAAAAACAAATGACAAATTCGGAATATTCGGTAGTTAATAATAGTTTGTGTAAAGAGAAGAGGGCTATAGCATAAGAAAAACTCTCTGGAAGGCTAGCAGCGAGCCTATCCTCCCAGAGAGTAAGTGTTGCCAGAATGGACGATAAAACTATCGTTCGTTTGTCAGTTCTGTTCGATGTTTTTAACTACCAAACAACTTTTATATCTCAAAAAGGAGTTTGAACGAAGCAGCAATCTCAATTATGCTTCAAACTGGAATGTTAAAGCAGGACGGATACCCCTCTCGTTGCCACAATACAAACCTGTTGTTGCAGTTCCGCTACCAGAAACACCATATGTTCCGTTGGCTTGTGTGCTAGCATCTGGAGAACGTGTCCACCAATAATCGACTTCGCCATTATAATAGGCAAGTCTGGATTCATCATCGACAAAGCCATAGTTTTCATTGTATATATCTTTTTTGCTTAGCAGGTAAACCCTATCTTTTGTATTGCTGCAAATATTCGAATTTGAAGAATCCATGGTAGAACTGACAGAGTTATCAACATCGGTAGGCAAAATCAAAGCTCTGTCGTAATAGAATGCTTTATTGAGGAATTCACCGTTAAGCCATTTTCGGATGTCAGATTCTTTGTAATTGTTAAGCTTTTGTCCGGACGCAAGGGTATCAGTGGTTTTCCATTCCCGTTCACAGAGAAGATTTTCAGACCTGTACTGGACCTTTTTGCCTTCTTGGGAGAGATATCTCCAGCGGATTGGTTCTACCTTATAGAAGCGAGGAGCATAGATATCATCATAATTTTCATCGTAACCGATGACTACCAAACGCTTTTCATAGCGTTCTCCACCATAGACATAATATCCTGTTTCATCCATTGCTGTTGTATTCAACAGGGCATTATGCAGGGCCTCATCGTCTACTAAGGTCTGTCCGAATTCGCCGTTCTGATGACGAGTAATCGTAATATATTTGGCTTTGAATGCTGTCTCCGATGTAACATTGGTAAGATCCTTATCCCAGCCCGCAAACCTCGTGACAGAATTCGAATCATAAGTCCATTTGAACTTGTTGTAATTCTTAGGATAGACTGCAGATTGACCAGTAGTAACATAGTCATGGCAGATTTCTGTACCATCGCTATTCGTGAAGGTTACCTTATAACCAATGATCTGTTCTTCAGTATACTGAGCCTTGAAAGTTGTAGGCTTATATATGTTTGTAAGTGCATTATCCCAGCCATTGAATTTATATTTAGTGATGGATGTTCCATTGACAATGCCTTCCTTGAATGGACGTTCACCCAAATACTTTACCTTGCCACCCTGAGGGGCAATTGTTGAATAAAGAAGTGAGCCATCATCATTTACGAACTTGCATTCATAGGCAGTTGACTCTTCGTACTGGGCAACAAACGTAGTAGGAGCCTTGATATTTGTGACCGGTTTGTCCCAATCTGTGAATGTATAGACTGTGACTACTCCATTATTGTTGACATTATCTTTTTTCGGTTCTTCTCCGGAATAGGTAGCTGTTCCTCCGTTTTTGCAATAAGAGGTTCCTAAGACTGTTCCATCTTCATTTGTAAACGTACATTTATAGGTCTCAACAGAATTAAACTGAGCTTTATAAATAGTATCGCCTGTGACAGGAGTAAGCTCTTTATCCCAACCTGCAAATTCCCAAGCGGTTCTAACATCACCGCTTTCCGTAGATGCTTTGGTCGGTACAGAACCTATATATTTCGGCGTGCTTCCCAAAGGCAAACTTGTCTTATAAAGAACAGAGTCATCATAATTGAGGAAGGTAACATCGTATGTTGCTATCTTCTTAAACTGAGCAGTAAAGATCGTCGGCTTTTGAATATTCTTAAGAGACTTATCCCAGCCGATAAAAGTATATTCTATAGCGTTACCAGACGAGTCCTTTTCAACTCTAGTAGGAGTCGGACCATCATAGACAATATCCGATCCTTTTTCATAATAGAACTCATATAGTTTCGTTCCATCATAGTTATTGAATATGGCAGGGACATAAGTGATTGCATCTTGTCCAGGATCACCTTTATCTCCTTTGTCGCCTTTTTCGCCTTGAGGACCAGTAGCACCGGTATCGCCTTTATCCCCTTTTTCACCCTGAGGTCCAGTAGCACCGGCATCGCCTTTGTCTCCTTTTTCACCCTGAGGACCAGTAGAACCGGCATCGCCTTTGTCTCCTTTTTCACCCTGAGGACCGGTAGCACCGGTATCACCCTTATCTCCTTTGTCGCCTTGAGATCCAGTAGCACCGGTATCACCCTTATCGCCTTTGTCGCCTTGAGATCCAGTAGCACCGGTATCACCCTTATCGCCTTTGTCACCCTGTGGTCCAGTAGCACCGGTATCACCTTTGTCTCCCTTTTCGCCTTGAAGACCAGTAGCGCCTGTGTCGCCCTTATCCCCTTTGTCTCCTTTGATATTGCCTGTCTTTACCCATTTGCCATCTTTCTTTGTATAAAAATCAAAAGAGGCAGTATCGATATAGACATCTCCGTCTTTTCCATTTTTATCGAGAGGAGCACCTTCTCCAGTTAGAATAGAAGTTCCGTCTTTGCCATCCTTACCATTGACACCATCTTTTCCGTTCGTTCCGTCTTTGCCTTTGATGGAATCCAGCCATGTGTTGTAATCCAATGTTCCACCATTGGATTTGTAAGATTCATAAACACTTGCAATGTTTGGATCTTTCTGGTCTGTGGTTCTACAGCCTGTAAGAAGCATAGCGCTTAAAAACAACAACGACAGCTTTGTGCGTTTCGTTTTTCCTTTTCCTCCTTTATTTGAAAAAATTCATACTGCACTTAGAATGAATCTATTCATATTATAGGACTTTTGAAAGCGCAAACAATAGTATTGTTATCACACATAAGTGGTGTAACTACTATGTTAGACCCAAGTAGTCTTAAAGCTCATAACAGGATGATATATCAACTTTCTCTTAGAAATGCCGATGAATGCGGCCTAATTGGAAAGAATGAGGGACATAGGGATTGCGGATATCTGTCGTTTATCTATTAAACAAGAAATTCGTTTTTAGGAAGACCTCCAGAAGACGGAAAGTGTTCAGTAATTAGCACCCTATTGTTGTCTATTCTTTTTTATTTCTTGAGTTCTATCAAAGCTTTCTCAGCGTCTATGCTTTTTGTGTTGTTGCCTTTTGATATCTTATCTGCATCTAGTAAAGCGAGTAGTGTTTCTTTATTTGGTTCTTCAAGTCTTACTTCAAAGGGAAAGCCGCCGACTTCTAATGATTTTTGCAGAAAAACAATGATAGCTGTATTTAGGTCAATACCGAGTTCAGCATACATTGATTCAGCACGCTTTTTTAAATCACTGTCTAAGCGGATATTGAATTTTGCCTTTGCCATTATGAACCCATCCTTCTCTATTTATACATATAGGTAATATAGAACAAACACTACCTGTTGAACAATAGAAATCAAAAGGGTGGAATAAAATAAGGAAGGTGATATTGGTAACATTTAAGAGGACTCTATTATTACAGAAGAGGACTTTGAAAACCCAAAGGGTGCATTGAATAAGCTATATACAAAAGGAATCATCGATGAACCTGTTTATGAAATAGTGGATCAAATCTACGATGATGATAACAGACAGCTTTGGGCATGCTCTTGCATGGTTGATGGCTATGAGACTCAACAGTGTGAGGGATATTACTATAAGGTGAAAAATGCAGAAGCAGATGCTGCCAAGAAAGTCTTGATGGAAATCCTGAAAGACAACCCAGGCTTATAGTTCCTTTTTCCAGACTGGTTTTGATGCATTGAAAAAGCAACTGATTCCCCCTAACAAGGAACCGGTTAAGATGAATTTTGGTATTCTTGCTTTTGCATAGAAGAAGCTTTGAATAAGGGAAAATAATAGAAACCTATGTTTGCTCTCAATGTTTGACAAGCTGGTGCTTTTAAGAATAAATTCCTTAACTAAAATTTTTGCAAGTACTTGCAGATTTATGATTTAGAAAACAGATGCGATTATAAACGGGCTTTTAGGCTTTCATTGAATCTGGATTAATGAGGAATTCCTTTAAGTCTAGACAGATTATTCCTCTTTCATTTTCTTATTTCTTGCTGATAAAACGAAAAGCCTCCGTTCATTCCATTTAAGGAACTAGGAGGCTTTCGTTTTCATTTGGTGCGGATGACAGGAATCGAACCTGCATGGGAGTTCCCACGGCGTCCTAAGAACATCAATCAGTTTTTTTGGTGCATTTGGCGATGAAGTCCTGAGCCAATGAAGTCAGGCTTCCTATCTGTTCTTCAGAAAGGACTTTGATTGGAATATAGTATTCCTTTCCTTTATCATTGATCAGATCAAAGAAACACTTTTTCTTCTGGGCCATCGTAATAAAACCAGATTCCTGATAAAGATTGTCTTTCTTTGTGGCAGTAAGAGCATAAGCCCATTTATTGTCTTCCCCTTTCATAAAGGAAAAACGGATTTTACCTTTTAGTCCTCTGTTCAGCCCTTTGAAAAAGAAGACAAAAGGGCTAGAGAACAAAAATAAGACACCAATGATCATGACGATGATGCCGAGGATGAACTCGATATCGTTGATGACTCTATTGTAATCGATGAAAGAGATGTAGACTCCGGTAAAGAAAAAGATGATTCCTAAAACAATAGTCCATAAGAAAGAAGAGGACTTCAGCTTCAGAATATCCTTTCGTTTGCCTTTATAGTCAGAATTCATTTCGATTGTGAAGTTCATTGTTTCCATGCGATAAAAATCGCCTCCTGTTTTTTATAATAGATAGTTTACCAAAAAAAGCACCTGCTAATATAGCAATGTCATTCACTTAAGGCGTTGACAACGGAGAAGCTATTGCTTCTCACTCTCTACTCGATTTTCATTTACTATATAAGAAATAAATGGTTTTTATGAAATTAAGAGGCTTTATATAATTCACGATTGATTCCTTGAAAAAATACATACAAGATGTATAATTTATTACGGAGGGGTGATTCTTATGAAAAACCAAAAAGCTTTGCATTATTTATTAAAGGCGGAGGTTAGTGGAATTAAGAATATCGATTCGCCTATTCATTTAGACTTTTATCCTGATATTATTAAGGATAAGATTGATTTCAACCACAATAATGTCAAAGGCATTTATGGTTGCAATGGTGCTGGCAAGACGGCAATTATCACTGCCTTTTACATTTATCATAAGATGATAAGTTCTGATAATTATT
>ERZ1026868.564-NODE-564-length-22798-cov-4.096909_pt1 | contig 22798 bp, 15 predicted proteins | sample MGYA00380164_ERZ1026868 | MGnify/ENA primary metagenome ERZ1026868 (study PRJEB33269, sample SAMEA4719800) | human gut metagenome | biome: human-associated habitat; feature: organic feature; material: feces | place: Cameroon | collected 2013-10 ... | reverse complement strand
ATCTGGGTGCTGTCTTTTCAGATGATCCTCAGCGTCTACGGGCGCTTTTTCAAAATGTTCATGTACACAGCCATCGCCCCCATTCCCCTGTCCACCTTTGCCGGGGAACCCACGCAGAGCATCGGCAAGAGCTTTCTCAAAAGCTACGCTTCCGTCTGTCTGGAAGGAGCTGTCATTGTGCTGGCCTGTGTAATTTTCTCTGCCTTTGCGTCCTCGCCCCCTGTAGTGGATGCGGGTGCAGCAGCGGCCAGCATGGTATGGAGCTATATCGGAGAACTGATTTTCAATATGCTGATCCTCGTTGGGTCCGTGAAGATGGCAGACCGGGTCGTGCGGGAGATGATGGGACTATAGTCAGGTCGAAAACTGTCATTTCCAGAATAGTTTTCGACTTGCAAGTCCAAAACTATTGACATTGTGTTGTTTCGGGGTATAATAAAAGAAAAGCCATGGAGGTATGCAGCAATGGCGGAACTCATCAATCGCCCGGAATATCTGAGACAGCTCATTCAAAACCGAGGTGTAGATTTGGTAAAAATCGTCACCGGCATCCGCAGATGCGGTAAATCGTCCCTGCTGGAACTGTACCATCAGTATCTTCTGGAGCAGGACGTCGCGGAATCCCACATTATTCATATGAATCTGGAGTCCCTGCGCTACCGGACGCTTTCCGATTATCTTGCTTTCTATGACTATGTCAGCCAGAGAATTCCGGATAGCGGAAAAACCTATCTGATTTTCGACGAACTGCAAGCGGTGAGCCATTGGGAAAAGGCCATTGAATCCTTCCGGCTGGATTACGATGTGGATATTTACATCACCGGCTCCAATGCCTATCTGCTGTCCACAGAGTTCTCCACCCTGCTTTCCGGACGATATGTGGAAATCCGGATGCTGCCCCTGTCCTTCAAGGAGTTCCTGACCTTCTACAGCTTTAACCAATCTGTCACACTGGAAGAAAAATTCCAGAAGTATTTGCAGTTCGGCGGTATGCCCATTCTGCGGGAGTACCATTTCAACGAAGCCCGGAGCAATCAGGCGCTGGAGGGTATTTATTCCACCGTCGTCCTGCGTGATATTTTACAGCGCAATGAAGGTGCCGATCAGGCCATGCTTCAGAAGATCATGCTGTTTCTCTGCTCCAATATTGGCAGTATCAATTCCCCCAGCAGCATTGGAAATGTCCTGTACAACGAGGGCGATATTAGAGGACGGAATGTGGCGGGGAAAACCGTTGAGAAGTATATCTCCATGCTTCGCAGCGCCTATATTTTCTTCTCCGTCGGACGCTATGATGTGAAGGGAAAGCAGCTGCTGAAAACGCTGGGCAAGAACTATATCATTGACATGGGCTTCCGCAATATGCTGCTGGGCTACCGGGACGCGGATCGTGGGCATATACTGGAAAACATTGTCTATCTGGAGCTGCTTCGCCGGGACTATCGGGTCTGCATCGGAAAAGTGGGCGAAACGGAGGTAGACTTCGTAGCAGAAAAGCCGGACGATAAGCTATACATTCAGGTAACGGAGAGTATGCTTTCTCCGGAAACCCGGGAACGGGAACTGCGGCCCCTGCAAATGATTCCGGACAATTACGAAAAAATCGTTTTGTCCATGGATCGGGACTTCATCAAATCCTACGATGGGATCAAATCTCTGAATCTGCTGGATTGGCTGTTGGATAAAAAGTAGGCACCCCATCGGGTTATTGGCAGATCAAAAACCGGTTTGTCCGTATTTTGTCATTCTCATTGGTTCCATGAGGATAGCAGACCGGGTCGTGCGGGAGATGACGGGGCTATAATTGGAATATAAAGGCGAACAGATTGGGATTGCAAACTAGGGAACTTTTTGCTATAATATAGGCAGCAAAAGTTCCCTAGGAGGTGCCGCATGAACAACAACTATCCGCAAATTCAAGAACTGCTCCATCAAAAGGCTGACTATCAGGCACGATTGAACCTACTGCCATACGACGGAACGCCGGAAGTCAAGGAAGATGGCGGCAAGAAGTATTTGTACGTTCGTAAACGCATCGGGTCGAGGCTGAGCTCCACATATGTGGATGTGTACTCTGACACGCTGTACCAGCTGCTGCTTCGCAATGCCCGCGATGCCAAGGCGTACCGGAAGAATATTCGGCGTTTGGACAAGGAATTGGCACAGCTCGGCTACACAGACCAGGAGATTTCCCCTCGTGTGCAGCTGAACCTGGATTTCGCCCGGGCCAACATGAAGTCCAATATCTACGATCAGGCAATTTTGGAGGGTGTCGCCACCAGTTTTCCACAAACGGAGGACATCATTGATAACGGCATTGTCAACGGCATGACAGCAACGGATGTGCAAAAAATACTGAATCTGAAACACGCATGGGAATTTATTCTTGACCGGGATGTGATCACATACCCCAGCGACTATTCTATTCTGTGCCACATTGCGAAGCTGGTCAATGAGGGATTCTTCCAGGATGGTGGACGAATCCGAGGAGTTCCTGTCACGATTGGCGGTTCCAGCTATGTTCCGCCGTTGCCGATTGAAACCGTAATCAAGGAACACCTGGAGGAAATTCTGAAACGGGAGCAGCCTTCTGATGAAGCGGCAATTCAGCTATGCCTTTACTGCATGAAAGCCCAAATTTTCACCGATGGCAACAAACGTGCTTCGGTGATTTTTGCGAACCACTACCTTATTTCACAAGGTGGAGGAATGCTGATTATTCCAGAAAAAGAGGTGCCGGAGTTTAAGCGGCTTCTTGTGGCTTTTTACGAGGACAGAAGCAACGACGTTTTTCTTTTTATGAAAGAAAAGTGCGTAAAGACATTTTAATCTAGGGAACTTTTTTGCCGATATTTCATCAAAAAGTTCCCTAGCTACAATTCAACGCCTTCCGGCTCGGGAGGCGCTTTTCTTTTACACAAAAAAGGAGGAAACCATTGGAAGTAAAAATCAACAAAGAAATCCAGTCCTACAGCGAGTCCATGTTCTTAGGGTTGTCCATGCGGCAGTGCGGCTTCTCTCTGGCGGCTGTCCTGGTGGCCGTGGGGCTGTACTTTCTGCTGAAGCCCTACGTGGGCACGGAAACCGTCAGCTGGATGTGCATTCTGGGTGCCGCGCCCTTTGCGGCCATGGGCTTTGTCAACTACCACGGCATGACCGCCGAGCAGCTGGCCTGGGCCTGGATTCGTTCGGAGCTGCTGGAACCCAAGCGGCTGATTTCCGAGCCGGACAATCTCTACTACAAACTGTTGGAGGGCACCATCTCCAACCATGAAAAGGAGGCATACAAGAAATGATGAAATCCATTCGTACCCTGGTGCGGCAGGACCGGGAGAAATATATCATTCCCCGGCGTGTCCAGGACGTGATCCCCATTCAAAAAATCTGGGAGGACGGGATCTTCCTCACCGGCGGGCGGTACGCGAAAACCTTCCGCTTTACGGACATCAATTATCAGGTGGCCTCGGAGCCAGACAAGGAGAAGATGTTCCGGGGCTACTCTGCCCTTATCAACAGCCTGGATTGCGGAGCTACCACTAAAATCACCATCTTCAACCATAAGATGAGCCAGATCAACTTTGAAAAGTCCATTCTCATGCCCATGCAGTGGGATGGCCTGGACGATTACCGGGAGGAATACAACCAGATGCTTCTGGACAAGGCCACCAATGGCAACGGCATTGTCCAGGAGAAATTTTTGACAGTTTCTGTCCGCAAAAAGGATGTGGATGCCGCCCGGAGCTTCTTTGCCCGTGTGGAAGCGGACCTTTCTGCCCATTTCGCCGCCCTTGGCTCCGCCTGCGGACCCATGAATGCCATGGAGCGGCTGCAAATTCTCCACCGTTTCTACCGCAGCGGAGAAGAAAATGAATTCCGCTTTTCTCTGCGAGATTCTGCCCGGAAGGGACACAGCTTCCGGGACTACATCTGCCCGGATTCCATGGAACGGCACAGCGACTATCTCCAGATCGGGAAACGGTACGCCAGGGTACTGTACCTCAAGGACTACGCCAGCTACATTCAGGATGATTTCGTATCCGAGTTGACGGACTTGAACCGGGACATGATGCTGTCCATTGACATGGTGCCTATTCCCACGGATGAGGCCGTCCGTGAGGTGGAAAACCGGCTGCTGGGTGTGGAGACGAACATTACCAACTGGCAGCGCCGCCAGAACAGCAACAACAATTTCTCTGCCGTTGTTCCCTATGATATGGAATTGCAGCGGAAGGAAAGCAAGGAATTTCTGGACGACCTAACCACCCGTGACCAGCGGATGATCTTCGGCATCCTGACCATGGTCATTACCGCCGACACAAAGGACCAGCTGGACGCGGATACGGATGCCATTCTCTCCACCGCCCGGAAGCGGATGTGCCAGATGGCCGTCCTCAAATATCAGCAGATGGACGGTTTGAATACAGTCCTGCCCATTGGCACCCGGAAACTCAACGCCTTCCGCACTCTGACCACGGAAAGCCTCGCGGTATTCATGCCCTTTAAGGTGCAGGAGATCATGGACAAAGGCGGTACCTACTTTGGGGAAAACGCCATTTCCCACAACTTGATTATGTGCAACAAGGAGAACCTGCTGAACCAGTCCGCGTTTCTGCTAGGTGTCCCCGGCTCCGGCAAATCCTTCTCCGCCAAGGAGCTTATGACCTTCCTGATGCTGAACACCGAGGACGACATTCTGGTATGTGATCCCGAAGGCGAGTATGCCCCTCTGGTAGAAGCCATGGGCGATATGGGTTCCGTGATCCACATTTCCGCTGGTGGGCGGGATCGGCTTAACGCCATGTACATGGTGGACGGCTATGGAGAGAACAACCCCATTGTGGTCAAGTCCGAGTTCATCATGTCTCTGATCGAGCAGATCGACAAGAAAGGGGTTGGCCCCCAGCACAAATCCATCATTGACCGGTGCATTACGATGGTTTACCGGAATGCAGCCTATACAGGATCGGTCCCCACCCTCTGCACCCTGCGGGACACCCTGCTGGAGCAGCCGGAACCGGAGGCCAAGCAGATCGCACTGTCCTTGGAGCTGTATACCACCGGCTCTCTGGATATTTTCGGAAAGCAGAGCAATGTTGACCTGGATAAGCGGGTGGTGGTATTTGACATTCATGGCCTGGGCGCGCAGCTGAAGCCCACCGGCCTGCTGGTCATTACAGACACCATGCTGAACCGTGTGACCCAGAACTGGAAGAAGGGCAAGCGAACCCATGTGTTCATCGATGAGTTCCATGTGGTTTTTGAAAACGAGTTCTCGGCGGCCTTCTTCAACTCCGCATGGCGGCAGTTCCGAAAGCGCAACGCCTTCCCCACTGCCATTACCCAGAACGTGGAATACCTGCTGGATTCCGTGCAGGCCAGCACCATGCTTTCCAACTCCGAGTTCATTGTCATGCTGAACCAGGCAGCATCTGACCGGGAAAAGTTGGGCAGGCTGCTGAACATCTCCAATGAGCAGATGAACTACATCACCAATGTGGAAGCCGGCTCCGGCCTTATCAAATACGGCAGTGCCCTGGTGCCTTTCATCAACCGTTTTCCGAAAAATACCAAGCTCTACCAGCTTATGACCACCCGTCCCGGGGAAGGGCGGTTCGCCGGTCAGTCCTGACAGGAGGACGAGCCATGCCGGAAATCAAGACAAAACAAAAAAGTCAGCCGGTATTGAACACTGCCCAACAGCAGATGCAGCGCAGTTTTGTCCGCGCCAAGCAGGGACAAGCTGCGCACCGGCAGTCGGAGCAATCGGAATCCCCAAGTAATTACGCGGAAGAAAAAATCTCCCGGACGGCAGAAGATGCCGTTCGGGATGCGGGGTCATTATTGCAGCATGAAATTCGCTCTGTTCGTTACCGTGACAGCGCCCCGGAATCCACGGTGTCTGCGGAAAACGCCGGTCAGCAGGATACCGCGCGAAAGATTCTCCGAAATCGCCAGGAAGTACACAGCAGATCTGCGCGAGAAGCCGCCCCCATCCGCACGCGAGAATATGCAGCAGACAGCTCCACAGCAGGACCCGGCATCTCTCCCGCACAGCAGGCGGCGCAAAAAGCCGCTGCGCAAGACATTATTAGTCGGAAAAAGCAGCAGAAGGAGGAGGAACTAGGCTTCGAGCGTGCTCACTTTTCCCAACAGGTGGAAGCCGCTCAGGCAAGTCCCTGTACTTCAAAAGCGTCTGACACCGCCATAACTGAAACTACGCAAGTCTCAAGTGGTTTCCATAACACTTCTTTTTCTCCGGGTGATACCCCCACGAAAAAGGAAATCCCGATCAAGAAGAAATCCGACCTGCCTATTCGTACCAGAAATTCTTCCGTTCCAATCAAGACCTCCGAGAGAACTGCAAAGAAAGTGTCCGACACGACCGCAAAGCAGGCTGCCCAGAAAGCCCAAAAGGCCGCCACCGCTGCTGCGCAAAAAAGTGCCCATGCCGCAGCCACCGCTGGGCGCCGGGCCGCACTGGCCGCAAAAAAGGCCGCAGAGCTGACGGCCAAGCTGGCACGCTCTGCGGCAGAAGCGGTAAAGGCACTTTACGCCGCCATTGGCGCAGGCGGTGTTGCGGCTGTTCTTGTGATTGTAATTCTGATTGGCTGCAGTGCTGCTATCTTTGGCAGTCAGGATGATTCCACGGAAACGCGGCCTCTCAGTGCGGAAGTGGAAGCCTATGAGCCGGTCATCCGCAAATACGCCAAGCAGTATGGCATTCCGGATTATGTTCTGCTGATTCAGGCCGTCATGATGCAGGAATCCGGCGGCAGAGGAAATGACCCCATGCAAGCCTCCGAATGCGGGTACAATACCCAGTACCCCAGAACGCCCAGAGGCATTACAGACCCGGAGTATTCCATTGCGGTGGGCATCCAGAATCTTGCGGACTGCTTACAGGCAGCCGGAGCCGAAAGTCCCATTGACCTGGACCATATTCAGCTGGCGCTCCAAGGCTATAACTTTGGCAGCGGTTACATCACATGGGCCTTGCAGAAATATGGCGAATACTCCCGTGCCAACGCCGTTGAATTTTCCATGAAGATGGCAGAACAGATGGGGTGGAACAGCTATGGAGACAAGCAGTATGTCCCCCGTGTGCTGCGGTACTACCCAATCGGCAAGGTGTTCTATACCCCGGAGGATGGGGACGCTATTGTGGACGTGGCACTGACTCAGGTAGGCAATGTAGGCGGCGAACCCTATTGGAGCTGGTACGGCTTTACCAGTCGTGTGGAATGGTGTGCCTGCTTTGTCAGCTGGTGTGCCGACCAGTGCGGCTATCTGGACAGCGGTGCCTATCCTAAATTCTCCGGCTGCGTTTTTGGAATGCAGTGGTTCCAACAGCGCGGCCTCTGGCTGGACGGCTCTGCGGAACCGGTGCCGGGAATGCTCATTTTCTTCGACTGGGCAACTCAGGACGGTGTGCCGGATCATGTTGGGATTGTGGAGCGGGTAGAAAATGACGTAGTCTATACGGTAGAGGGTAATTCCAGAGACATGTGTCGGCAGAAACAGTATTCTCTGGGAAGCAGCGTCATTCTGGGGTATGGGATGCCCGCGAGCGGCAATTAAGAACCGTATGTAGCAGTTTCGAGGCGAAAAATCAAGTCTTGTTTTCTCCCGATAGCATGGTATAATGGTCATCAATATGCGCGGAAAGGGAGATTCGATATGGCTGTTACAGCTTCAATCCATACTCTACAGGACTATTTTAATCAGGCTGCCCCGGTACTGCTTCAAATTCCAGGGTTCCCCCAGTTGGTACAGGCAGACGGAAACAGCTATGACACGCTGGCAAAGAAGTACCCAGACGCAGCGTTTACGATGATGGTCATGAATAACCTGTTCCACCATGATTCTGAATTCTCCGAAATTCATCAGCAGGCGTTTTCTTCTATCGTGGAAGGAACAAATATTTCGTCTGTACGCAAGCGCTACAACCTCTGCATGGATGCCTATTGGCAAAAACATTTATGGGATGATTAAACTATGGAGCAGTCTAAAAAGCCGCCGCGTTCCTATAAAGATCTGAAGCAGAAACAGAAGACAAAAATTTCTGACTATATGTATCTGGAAACGCAGGATTTCTTCCAGACGAATGGGAGGATGCCGGATACGGATGAAGACTGCAAAGCGGTTGCCCAGAAGGTATTTAATCATCTCTCTGGCTTGCGTGTCCCCACCGAGGAAATCCACGCCGTCTATCTCAGGAAACGCCCTCATATTATCGAGCGTCTGACCATTTTCGGAATGCCGGGGCATATCCGTTCCCATGCAGAAATCAAGGAATTGCAGCGCATCCGAGCGGAAAGAAAAGCCCATACCAAGCGCAGAAAGAAACGTGCCAAAAATGAGCCGAAGCTTCCGCCCATGGAGCAGGACGACACCTTTTTCTTCATCGCGGGTTACACCTCCGGTGGCGCGCCATATGGTCTTACCTGGGAGGAAATGGAATTGGAGCCGTGGGAAGATATAGAGTAATGTGTTTCACATTCTCCTCATAAATATAAGCAAATAAAAGTCTCCCGTTTCATCAGCTGGTTCGCCTGCCGAAATGGGAGTCCTTTTATTTTCCTCTGGCTCTGCAGAACCGATACTCTGTCCAAAGCTCCAGCTCGAGGGGCAGCAGGCAGAGCGCTAGATAACCGATGGCCGCTGTTACACCAATCCTGTTTAATGGCCGCCAGATGATTCTAGGGTTGTACCACATCTTGCTAGCTCCCAGAATCGCGCCCATAGCCGTCAGGGTGATGCAGCAGAACAGAACAATCACAAACGCCCTGTCCCGGTTGTCGAAGCGATAAATGGAGAAGGCCGTCCTTCCCCGGAGCAGACTGCCCCGGGAACGCATGGAATCGGATTCCTGCACCAGCGCTGAAATCATCCAGGTTATCAGCATAGAGAATATCCGTAGGCAGTTGATGAATCGCTGGAAAACATTCCCCTGATTGCTGCCCCGGCCGATGCCTTTCTGAGCGAGGTTGATTTTCCTCGCCTCCCGGCCAACTCTGGGGATGAACCGCAGCAGGATCGTAAGGAAAAGCGACAACTGCGGGCTGATCCTGCCGAAGAGGTATACCACTTTGTCCGAAGTCACTATGCGGAAGATTGCCTCCAGCCACATGCACAATGCTGCAAATCGCAAGCCGATCACCAGACCGTAGACAAAGCTTTCCACTGTCAGGTTGTTGCCGATGAAATTCTGCCTCAGCACTGTGACACCGAAGTGGTGATAGGAGCTGTAGTACAGTGCGAATATCAGAATCAGCGGCAATAGGCACAGATTGAAGGCCACTGCCCGCTTTCCGCAGCGCTTGACGCTGTAGGCAAAGGCGCAGACATAGGCGATTGCCAGAAACACCGGGTGGTTGAAGCGCACCGTCCCGTACAGCGCTGCGGCAAAGAAAATGAAATTCACCGCCGGATGACAGCTTTCAAAGCCCATTTTCGCCCTCCATCATTCCGCACTGCTGCCTTCTGTTGCTGCCCATGTGCTTCCCACATCCTCGCCATAGCCGTTGCAGGTATAGCACCAGACAATGTTGTCGCCGTTTTCCACCTTGTAGCTCGAGCAACCGTAATTGGGGAACCAGTCGTTTACCTTGTACATCCAGCCGGATTCTTTGCCGCAGTCAAACTCGTACAGATGGTTGATGCCCTCAATATAGCCGCTGTCGTAAGCAGGCGTCCAACTGTATTCCAGCTGAATATCCGCCGCTGTACAGACTTTTTTCAGCACATCAAAGACGGTATCCCCCTCGGCGAAGGAAACACGGGTTTGAGGCAGAATTACTGCGTCTTTTGGCACAAAGGGAGCCTTTTCCTTATTTAGCTTGCTGATGTTGCCCAGAATCGTGTCGCACGCAATGGTGACGGTGCAGACATTGTCCTCCTGTCCGGGGGTAATGACAGCATTGCCTTTCAGTTTCTGAATCCGATACTGGCTTCCCAAGCCGTCACCGTTATCCACCCTCAATGCAAAGGCCGCAGTCACACCTGCAACGACAATCGCCGCAATGATGAGAACCATAATCAGGTTTGCAGTTCTCTTTTTCATGGTTGTACCTCTATTTTATAAAAACCGGTCATCCTTCGCTGGGCAATCTCAGGCAAGGGGGTGTCCTGAGCAGCGTTGGATGATCCGGCTTTTGACTGGGTTGTTTTCTATGTGGGGCAGGCAAAGCGCCTGCCCCTGGTTGGCCTACAGAGGAGGATGTGCGTTGCTACGCACAATGCTGTAGGCTAGGCCATTTCTCATTTAATCGGTTGTTTGCTCTGACTGTTTTTCCTTCTCCACAGGGAACTTCAAGAGTTTTCCGTTCGCCATGCGGTAAATCAGTGCGGCATCTGTCGAATTAACCACACCGTCACCGTTTACGTCAGCCGCCAGGAGTTGGTTCGCAGACAGTTGGTATTTTCCGTTTGCATAACGGTAGACAATAGCAGCATCAGTGGAGGCAACCTTACCGTCCCCATTTACATCACCGTATTTGACCTCCGTCGTATCCTCAATGGTCAGCGTCAGCGTGGTCATGGGCTTGTCGCAGTGAACGCCATATTCCATTTCCAATGTGTCGCTGTTCTCCCGGTTCTGATACATGGCGTAAGGGAACGTGATCTGGAAGTCCGTATCGTCGGCTGTCAAAGGCGTCTCCGACCAGGTCACATAGTCTGTTATATCCCTGGTCTTGCCGTTGGCATAGTAGGCCGTCACCTGCATTCCAGTGGGGTCAAAGGTGTCCTTCACCTTGTATGTCGTCTTGTCCGGCAGCTTCGTGACCTCAATGCGCTCTATGGTGCTGCCAACAGCCATCAGGTAGGCAGAGTCATTCTTGAAGTAGATCGTGCCATACTCGTCCATGATGGGGCTGCAAATGGCATACTGCGCCTGTGCGCCGCTGGGGGTAAAGATGTTGTAGGGTGTCGTGTAGGTCTCTGACTTGCCGCTGGCAGTGTAGGTCTCCATAGTCTTCAGGGAAACCTCCGTCTGTCCGGGTCGATCCTCCAGCACACGGAGCTTGCCGGGAGTGAAGTTGTCAAAGAAGTATACATAGACACAACCGGTTTCCTCTTTGTAAGCCGTAGTCAGAACGCCGCTGGTCTGGGGATAACCGTGCGTACGCACCGTGTAGGCAATCTCCCAGTTGGGAATGTCGATGACCGTCAGATTATGGCCGCTGTATGCGCCAAACTGTGCCGTTCCGGAGATGCCGATATAGGCACGGCCATTATAAATAGTCGGTGTGCAGGTGGACATGGCAGGATTGGCCGGATCGTCTGCGTAGTTATAAAGTTTCAGAGTTCGGACATCCTCGATATTGCCCTTTGCGTCCACAGACGCCTCAAAGAAATATCCGCCTTTGCTCGTAAAGTAATACTTGCCGTTGTAATGGGTAATGGAGCTGCGGATGTCGCCGGTCACATTCATCTTGTAGCTGGACAGCAGTTCACCGGTCTTGGGGTTAAAGGAAAGCAGGCTGGGCTTTCCGGTGGTATAGCCGGAGGCACCGTCGTCCGTGCCGATCAGCAGGAAGTCGTCGCACACATAAGCGCCTGCCCAGTAGAAGCCGCCCTTGCTGGTGTAGTACCAGGTGGGGAGCTTTTCTTCCATCGACTGCGTCGGATCTTCGTCGGTTGCACTCAGGCATACATAGTGCGCCTCGTTGATCTCCCCTACCCAGAAGCCGGTGTAGATATACCCGTCGTGGTAAACGATGGAGCTGTTAGGCTGCCCGCCGATGGAATCCCGGTAAATCCACAGGGAGTTCAAGGTATTGGCATCAAACGCCTGAATGGTCCCGTCGGACAGGCCCACGAAGATCATGCCGTTGGCATAGGTGGGCGGGTTGATGGCGAAGCTGGAATTATGATCCATGGGCTTGTCGATGAGGATTTCGCCGGATATGGCGTCCACCTTATAGATTCGGGAACCGGAGTAAGTGTAGATCGCACCGTCCACCAGAATGGGACAGCCGCAGGCGTTGACATCGTACCCGGAGCCAATGGAGGTAGCCCAGTACAGCTCAGCATCCTCTGCGTAGACCGGCGTTCTGTAATCTACTACGCCGTTGTTCTCATTGTTCTGACGCAGATGCGGCCAGGCAGAGTCAAAGTTGATAAGCGTACTGTTGGCCGGAGCCTTTTCCAGCGTAATGGTCAGCGTTCCGTCCTTGTCGGGAGCGGTGTAATGCTCCACCTTCTGACCAATGTAACCGGCGCAGGTTGTGGTGTAGGAATAGCTGCCACCGGGAGTCAGGCTGTAGGTGCCGTTCTTCTCCACAATGCGCTTGCCGTTCAGATCATTGGTCAGGAATACTGTGGCCTCTGCAGGGGTCGTTTGGATCGTCAGCTGGATGGGGTCGCTCTTCTGGACATGAATGGTGTAGGCCAGTTCAATACTGCCGGTATCTGCATGGCAGACCTGCACCAGAATATCCTCGTTATAAAGCTCCGCATTCAGCGCCGCTTCTGCATTTGCCAATGTATCATAGCGCACGCCGTTGACCTCGGCATAGTACCCGCCGCAGCAGGCGGTATCTGCACTGCTGTTTGGATAGGTTCCGGAGATATAGAGCGCGGTGGTCTCCCGGTCAACCCGCACATAGTAGTCCGTGGTATCCCGGTCAAAGCGCGCTGTCCCGCCGCTGGTGGTCATAAAGGGCAGCGTCTCATCCTTGGTAGCAACGGAAAGGCTGGACAAGTGCAGTTGCCGGAGCAGCCGGACAGTGTAGTCCTGATAGTAAGACGTGCCGTCTTCTTCCTTGGAAATGCGGATCGTCACCGTCTGACCGTAACCGGACTTGGCCACCGCGTATGTCAGATTCTGGGCAAGCCCTGTCTGACTGACCGGGTTGGGAACCGTCACCGTCTGTGCAAGGCCGTGGGTCTCCGGGACGGTACTCTGGGTCTGATACATGGCCGTCACGGTTCCGTCCGCCGTAGCCTGCATGGCGACGGAGCTGTTGCAGTCGGACACCGTGTAGTTGTAGGTATGCTCCGCCGCCGAGAACGTCTTATCGGCGGCGTAGGCAATTCGGCTGGAGGCATATGTGCCGTTATAGAACGCCAGATTGGTCAGCCAGTCTGTGGCGACAGGCTCCGGAACAGACACGTTCAGCCCGTTTGAGGCCGTGAAGGTGATCTGGGTATGATACCAGGTATTCTTCGTGGCAATGCAGGTATAGCTCTCTCCGGGAACCAGGTGATAGGTGCCATCCACCGGCGCAATTTCAGAACCCGCGCCGTTGAACACCTGCACCGTCGTTCCGGAGGGAATGCTCAGCGTCACCGGCACGGAGGATACCTTCTGAATGTGAAGCGTGTAGCTGTTCTGTTCCCCATTGGGAGCCGTGACCTGGATCGTGTGGTTCAGACTATTCCCGCTCAACGTCACAGTTCCGTTTCCGGTGACAGTGTAGCTCTCATCAAAAGGATCGGCGGCAATGTCCAGCGTAGAGGAAACGGTCGTCAGACTGTACTCCCGCGCAGTCGGTTCAAAATTCAGGGGAAGCTTCGTCCCTTCCGCCGTGACAGTCAGCGACTTCAAGGTTGGTACACGGGTCACGGTAACGGCATAGGACTGAATCTGGGTATAGCCGTCCGAGCCGGTGTACTGAGCCTCCAACGCAAATGTCCGATTTTCCATGCCGGAGGAAAGCAGGTATGTAAGCGATGTGGCCGTACTGTTCCAGCTGCGGGGCATGTCAGACATGTCCTTGCCGTTGGTGCCGGTATAGATGGTGCGGAGCTTGGTGGCATTGGCACTCGGGACATCCCCTATTACCGCATTCAGGTATACACTGCTCAAAGTGCTGGCAGTATCCTCGATCCAATACTCCGCCGTGTGGTCTGCCCGATTCTGTACAGCTCTGTAAGGCTCCTTATCGGCATCCAAAAGCCGGATATTGCCGAACCACTCGCCGTAGGGCAGGGTCACAGAGACCTGAGTATCGGCGGAAACCGTCAGCGTTCCGTCCGTGCGGTTATATCCGCCGTCGGAAACGCTGAATTTGTAGTCGCCCGCAATGACCTTGGCGCTGCCGGTGCCGGTGGTGACGTTGCCGTAGGCATCTGTCAGGGTGATGACCGGTTCCGTCAGGGCACTTCCGTTCTGCGTGGCCGCCGCGGAAACGGTATACTGAGTCCCGTCCAGGAGCGCAGCGTATTCCGCAATGGCATCCTTCAGATTTTGCAGGAGCGTCCCCGCCGTGTCGGCATTTGCAGTCCGCAGCCCCTTCAGCGCCGCGGCATAGGCACTCGCTGCCGCAGGATAATTCTGCACATGGTTGGTCATGTCCAGATAATCTGCCATTTGGAGGATCAGCTGGATGGCCGCGTCCGAATACGTCGAAGACACATGGATGCAGATGGCCTTGATGGAGGAGGCCTGTGCATCCAGCTTGTAGCCGCCCTTGTCGTAGTAGAGCATATAGTTGGCAGAGACGCCGTTGACCTCATAAATGAAGCCTTGCTCCAGGCCAACGAATTCAATGTCTGAAGCGGACAGCGCTTCCTGAATGGTCTGGCCGGTCTTATAGTGGATTCTGGTTGGTTCCACGATGGTACTGTTGGCATTCATGGCAACGAACACGAAGCTGCCGCCCTCTCCCTCCGCGGCCATTGCCGTGACGGGAATGATGGCAGCGGCCAGAAGTACCAGGCCAAGCAGCAGCGCCATTACTCTTTTGCGCATTTTTCGTTCTCCTCCCTATTCTCAGTACAGGCAGTTCCACAGCCGATACCGTATTTTCTCCCAAATCGTCCAGCTGCCCTTGCAGGCATCCAGCACACGCATGGCATACGCGTCCACGTCCTTGCGCTGCTCCGGAGTCATTTCCTGGGTGCTGAACAGCGCCTTTTGGTTCAGTTCCGCAGCCTCCGAAGCGCCCTCCGGGGGATTGGCCGTACTGTGGCGCAGTAGACAGACCGCGTAGCCGTAACGCATGGCAATGGCTTCCCGGTCGTCCGCAGCGTCAATGGCTGCCAGCTTTTTCCGGAATGCCCTGCGGCGGTGGAAAATGTATCCGGCCAGCAGCAGGATCAGCAGCAGCGGGAGAAGCAGCAGATAGTGGGTATCCAGCGAGAAGGTGAACCGATCCTGTTTATGTTCGGTGATCTCCTCCGGCTTTTCGACCTCCACAAATTGCCGCGTGTTGTTCCGGTAGGTGTTTTCGTCCGGGCTGTCGCCGCCAAGGGACAGCTCCTCGTCGTCAATGTATCCGGGGGTTACCTCAAACGGGACAAACCCGACGCCGCTGACATAGTATTCCGCCCAAGCGTGGGCATTTTCCTCTGTCAGTGTAATGGCCTCACCGGCCTTGTAACGGGCCGCATCCTCCGCCGAGAGGAAATAGCCCTCCACATAGCGAGCCGGAACGCCCATATAGCGGAGCATCAGCACTGCTGCCGTTGCATAATGGACACTGTAGCCATGCCCACTGCGCTCCAGCGTATATTGCAGGAAATCTCCGCTGCCGTTCATGGTCCGGACGCTTTCATCGTAGGTCATGTTCTCCCGGAGGTAATCAAAGATAATGGTGCGGATGTCGCCGATGGTCCGAGCCTGACTGTCCAACTTCAGCTGTCGCTGGAGAACCGACCAGCTGTCCTGGGTCATTTGCAGATCCACGGTTTGCAGATAGTCGGAATACGCCTGCTCTTTGGAAAGATAGGTCTTGATATTTTCCCGCCCCTGCGCCGTAGATAGGTTCCGCTGAATCTGGTACCACTCCGGCACGCTGCCCTTCAGATAAGACAGGCTCTCTGCCGGCGGAAGCATTGTGTCTCCGATACGATCCGCTTCCAGCGTTTCGCTGCCATAAACGGCATATGGGTAATAGCCATGGGCGGAACAGGCGGAGAGATTCTGAACGGTCATGGACAGCGGAACCGCCGTATCCGTATAGCTCTCTGCCAATCCGATCTGGCTCTGACCGTAAAAATCGGCCTCATGGAGCCAGTAAAAAAGGTCTTCATACTGAGCAGTATCCTTCGTATCCGCCGTTTTCCAGCCGGTGCCGGTATAGGTGTCATAGACCTGCCCGCGCAGATACACCTTTTCCGGCTGCTCCATGGTGACCTCCAGAGCCGGTGCGTCACTTTTATTCCAGGCAGGTAGGTTTTTGAGGTTTCCCTCCGGCATGGAATTGGTATCGCTGTCATAGCGCTGATGGTGTATCCGCGTCTGAATAGCATCCATCAGGTCGGTGTCCAGGCCGCTCCGGAAGGACAGCCCGACCAGCAGGCACAGCACCGCGCACAGAACCGTCAGAATCAGCTGCGTTGGAACGCCTGTCAGGGGTTCTCCCGCCGCCGTGCGCCGCACCATCAGCAGCACAGCGCCGGCAATCAGCAGTCCGCCGCCGATTCCTACAGGAACCAGGCCCAGCAGCATTGCCCCATAGCAGGGCAGCAAGACCGGCAATGCCAGTACCAGACGCCCGCTCCATGCGCTGCGGCTGAAAAGCAGCGATACCAGCAGCAGCGAGACCGCCGCCGCTAAGGGCAAACAGCGGGCATCCGCCGCCGCAAAATCCAGGTATATCTTTCCGTTCTTTTCCGTCAGCAGGGTCAGAAAATCATTTGCCATAGTGCCGAAGCCGGGCAGTATCCATCTGTTCAGCGCCAGGCTCAGCAGAAGCAGCAGTCCGATCCCTACAGGAACAACCCAGTTTCCGATGTCGCTCTGGTAAGCGGCAAACAGCACCGCCTGCACCAGAAGCGCAGCCGCCGCCATGCCCCACCATGGGTAAGATACGGAAGGAAACGCCTCCGCCAGCAGAAGGCAAAAGCCCACCGTCAGTACGGCGCAGACCGTTCCGGCACCCCATGGAAAATACAGTCTTCTTTGCGCCGCCCCGGTGACAATGCATTGGAGTCCGTTTTCACTTTTTTGCATGATCGGCTAAACCTCCAGTCGCTGCATCGTCTCCGAATAATTCTGGGGGGCAAAAGTGGTGGCATCGGGGAACGGCTCCTCCGTGCAGAGAACGAAATGCACCCGCTCGTCCGTCAGCATCCGCTCCTCCGGCTTCACACCGAAATATAGGATGCGGCTGTAATCGGTCATTTCCGGCAGGCGGCAATCCGCACTGCCCCTGGTCTTTACCAATTCCGGGATTGCCTGCAAAAGCTGGTTCTCGTCCAGAATATCCTGGGCTTGCAGGTCGTCCCCCTCCGTCCAACACAGGGTGTACTGCACACCGCCTTGCAGCAGTGCCGCACCCGTGGAGGAAACGACCTCAGCCAAAGCATCCATCTGCTGCGGCGTGCCGGTACGCTTATCCCAGAACACCAGGAGGGAGCGGCTCTCCGGCTGGCTGGCCTCCTTCAGGATCAACTCGTCCAGCTTGGAGGACAGCTTCCAATGGATCTGACGGATGTCGTCCCCGGGGCGGTACTCCCGGAGCTGGTACACCTCGCTGCGATCTTCTCCCCGGCGGTCGGAAGCTCCGTCGTCCGCATAGGCCGGTCTGGCGGTCATGTCCGCATCCATGGGAAAGAGGTTCGGAAGAATGGTCAGTCGAGCCTCCGCCTTGACAGGTGCCTGCATGGGGAGCATCCCCAGATAGTCCAGCAGCGTAAACCGGCTGATCCGCACACGCAGCCGGCCGCAATACCGGCTTTGCAGCAGAATATTCTGGCTGCTTTCGCCTCTGGCACCGATGCCGCCGGTCAGCGTCACCGTCTGCTCTTCCTCTGTCAGATCATTGCGGATAGAGACGCGGCAGCCGCAACGCATTACGGGCAGCAGCGCCGAATTGCGGATACGCACCCGGCAGCCGGCCGCGGTGCGCTTGGCAGCCGTCGCCGGTATCAGAATGTCTGCCTGTAAATGCCTTCGGACATATGCGTTGACCGCCCACGAAGCCAGTGGCAGCAGGAGCAGCAGGCAGAGTCCGGCAAGCACCCAAAAGGAACCGCTTGTAATGAGCAGCGCCGCCAGAGCCAGCAGCAGAAGCAGGTAACACACGGCGCTGCCTAAAATCTTTTTCTTCATTTGTCGGAAAATTCCCGGATATCCGGCTTCTGAACCGAGGTGAGGATGTTCTGAAGGATCTGCGCCGCGGTGTATTCCTGAAGACGTGCCTTGGCGTTGAGGATCAGACGATGGACACACACATCCGGGAACACGGCGCACACATCGTCGGGAATCACATAATTCCGCCCCTCCAGATAGGCGTTGGCCTTGGCCGCACGGGTCACAGCCAGAGCGCCGCGGGGACTGACGCCCAGGGTAACATAGGCATTGGAGCGGGTCACGTCCACCAGTTCCGCGATATAGTCATAGATTCGGTCTGCCACGTGGATATCGGCAACGTCCGCAATGAGCTTTTCCAGCTCATCCGGCGTCGTCACCGTCTGGCAGGCAGAAAGGGGATCCACATGATGGCGATCCTTCAGCAGCGCCGCCGTGCTTGCCCGATTGGGATAGCCCATACTCAGTCGGATCAGGAAACGATCCAGCTGAGAGGCGGGCAGCATCTGGGTACCCGCGGAACCCACCGGGTTTTCCGTTGCCAGAACGACAAAGGGCTTGGGCAGCGCCCGGGTCACGCCGTCCACCGTGACCTGCAATTCCTCCATGGCTTCCAGCAGGGCGGATTGGGTCTTACTGGAGGTACGGTTGATCTCGTCCGCCAGCAGCAGATTCGTCATAATAGCACCGGGCTGATATTTCAGCTTGCCGTCCGCCTTGTCAAATACGGAAAAGCCGATAATATCAGAGGGCAGCGTATCGGAGGTGAACTGGACGCGTCTGGAATCCAGTCCCAGCGTCTTGGAAAATGCCTTGGCCAGCGTCGTCTTGCCCACACCGGGCACATCCTCCAGCAGCACGTGACCCTGGGCCAGAATGGCCAGCAGCACCTTGCGGACGATGTCCTCTTTGCCCAAAACAACTTTGTTGACTTCCGCCTGAATTTGTTCTGTCAGCTTGTTCATGCCTTTCTCCTCTTTCTGACAATGATGCATATCGCGCCGGCCGCGATCACGACTGCCGCGCCGATTCCAACGTAGAGAATGGTTCTGTCGGCACCCGCCTTCGTCTGTGCCGTCTGGGTGTCCGGGCTGACCGGAACGTCTGGGGCGGTATACGTGCCGTCAAAATGCAGCACCCACGGCTGCCCCGCGCGGACACGCTGCACGGCCACCAGCGCAAGGACGGATTGCTCCGTTGCCATGCCGTCACCTGCCCCCTCCAGCGTGTGGCTGTAGGTGCCGTCCGCCTGACGGAATCTGGCGAGCTGGGTCAGCAGGGTATGCCCGTCTTTCACAAAGCGGGTGTCCGTATCCGGATCAATGCCCAGTGCGCACAAAGCCAGAATGACCTGCGCCGTGCTCTCCGCGTTTTCATCCCCGTAGGCGATGTACCCGCAGGTATCCGTCAGCTGACCGGAAAGGTATTCCAAAGCCGCGTCGATCTCGGTCTCCAGCTCGTCCCGGTAGGGAGCCAGCGCCTGTACCGCCATGGCGGTGATGTCCACATCCGATTTTCCGGGGATCAGACCGAAGCCGCCGTCCGGCTCCTGGGCGATCACGATGGCGCTGACCATATTCTCTCTGGAATATTGGGCGTCTGCCGGAACCTCCGTATCCTGAGCGTCCAGGGTAATCAACGCCCAGATCCAGCCGTTCAAGCCCTGCGCGCCCGGATCGCGGGCATAGTTGTAGGTTCCATCCGCGATCAGATCAATAGACGAACCGTCTGGCTTCGTTCCAAAGTCGGTGGGGTCGCCGCCCAGCGCCATTACCGTCAGGGCGATCCTGTGGTATTCCGTGGCCTTGTTCTTGTCCAGACAGCCCTTTTCCGCGTAGGCATTCTCGACATAGGCTTTCAGCGCCCGCAAATAGTCGGCGTAGCTTTCCTCCGCGCCGGACAGTGCCATGGCCATGGCAAGCCAGTCACAGACGGAGGTGCCCGCAGGGAACTGCTCCTGATCCTTCAGAAGCTCCCCCTTATTCCCGCCCAGGGCGGACATTCCCTCCGCGCTTTGGGCGATCTCCGCATCCAAAGACGGCTGGGTTTCCGCGAAAGCCATCGTGGGGAGCAGGAGCAGTACGCAGAGCAGCACCGCTATCAGTTTCGTTCCGTTTTTCATGCAGCTGCCTCCAAAAATCTTCTTATCAGCCCTTGGCAGTATACGATCTTATCCGTCCAATACCCCGTCAGGGTACTTTGCATTCTCCGCCGCACCTGCCGTCCCATGGCCTGTGTGGACGCCTGTTCCACAGGCTCCGGCTCGCTGGGGTCGGTCGGCTCCGGTTCGATCGGCTCTGTAGGCGTCGGTTCCGTGGGTGTCGGTTCGCTGGGGTCTGTAGGCGTCGGTTCCGTCGGCTCCGGTTGGGTGGGATCCGTGGGCGTCGGCTCGGTGGGATCGGTAGGCGTCGGATCCGTCGGGTCGGGATCGGTGGGATCGGGATCTGTCGGTTCCGTCTCGCCGCCGGTAGCCGGGAGAACATCTGTTTCCTCCTCGTGGCACCTGGTGCAGCGATACAGGATATACCCATCCTCCGTTTCGGTGGGTTCCACCCGCTCCGCTTCCTCAAAGTCGTGATCCAGAGCCTGATAGCCACCATTGATCCACAGGCCGCAGTAGCTGCTCAGCGCGCCGTAGCCCCCTCCGGTGGCATCGTAACCGCCGATGTCCTTGCCGTAGGACAGAGTAAAGCGCAGATAGATGGTAATTCCGTTGCGGACCTTATAGCCGCTCATACCGGTTCCCTCATACAGTGTTCCGTTGATGGAGTACATCCAGCCGGAACCCTGGGTGTAGTCAAACTCGCCAATGCTGTCCCGGTCGTAGTTGTCGTTGGTGGTGATGCCGTCCCGCAGGATCAACTCCCAGAGATGCTCCGGAACGTCGGCGCGGTAGGCGATGTCGCCCCGGTAGATCCGGCGCAGATAGAAATTCATGGTGGCGCTGCCCTGATAATCCGGTTCATAGCCCCGCTCCTGCAAGAAACGCAGAACTACGGACGCCGCCGTTTCGCCCTCTACAATGTCCAGCGTCCCGCTGTCCAGGATGCCCAGACCGATGGTGGTCGCGTCCAGCACCACGTTCACCGAGCCTGCCGGATCGCCCTCGCTGATCTGGTGGTAAGTAACGGTGTAGACCTTCATGGCGGAGTTTCCGTTTCCGTCCCAGGCCAATACCCGGACGGTGTGGGATTCCTCGTCGCCGATCTGGGGCGCGTCGAAATGCAGCTCATAGGTAGGATGGTTGTCACCATAACTCTTTTGAACAACTTTCCCGTCCAGTGTAACTTGAATCTGATTTGAGAAGATGTAGTCTCCCCCCAGCTTGTCATTTGTTCTGGCGGTCACCCACATGTTGTAAGACTGAGAGGTTATATCCGGACTGTCCTCGTCCAAGCTCGTGAAAATGGTAGGCGGATAGTCGCCGGATTCCGGATTGTCGTCGTCGGCAAGGTCGGCGTAATAGCCCACCCGGTACTGAACCAGACCCAGGAAGGTCTCCCCGTCGTAGAGGGACAGGACGAACAGGTTTTCCGCGTTGAAATCCAGCTGCGCCTCGTAGTTCCGGTTATCCGGGGAGGTCAGCAGCAATCCGTTGCCGGAATTGGTCTCGTTTTTCAGCCGGACACGGATGTGCAGGTCGCCCTTGCCGATGGGGTAGGCAATGAAGGTCAACCTTCCGTCCGGAAGCTCTGTCTTGGTGAGCTGCTGGGTCTTCAGGGTCGTGTAAATGCGGGGCGTATCGTCTTCCTCGCAGCCGCTGCCGTGATCGCCGCCGTTTCCGCCGTCGTCCCCATCGTCGCCGCCGGTGCCGCCGCCGTGGTCGCCGGAATCCTCCGAACCACCCTTGTTGTCGTCTGATTTGTCGCCGCCCTGATTGTCATCGGGATTCTCCACGGGCTTATCCGTAGGAGCTGTGGGATCCGTATCCTCCTCGCCCCGGGTCGGTTCCGTGGGCGGATCTGTCTGATCCTGCCGCTCCGGTTCCGTGGGAGGCTCCGTCGGCTCCTGTGTCGGGTCGGTATTTTCCGTTCCCTCGGCGGATTCCGCAGACTGGGCGTTCCCCTTCCCGGAACCCTGCCCGCCGGTATTGCCGGAGCCTTGCAGGGATTCCGCCCGGAGCTGCTCCGGCTGGGCGTCGATTGGGTTGTCCGGCCTTGTCCGCCCGGAGGCGATCAAAGAGCCGCCGATCCCCGCGACCAGCGCGATGACCAGCAGGATACTCACGGCACTGAGCAGGCCGCTGCGTTTTTTCATACGGATATCCCCCAAAAATCAGTTTGGATCCTTACCATTGTCCCCCGCGTCGGGGGATAATGGTAAAGCCCCAAAATACGGCGAATTGCCTCCCCTCCCATTGGGGAGGGGAAGCAGCTTATTCGCCGGAATTTACTTGGAATTTGCTACGACCGCAACAGCGTCCGCGGAATTGACAACCTTGTCGGAAGTCGTATCCGCCCGCAGGAACTTCCGCACGGAAACCTTCTCGAAGTCGGTATACTTGCCGCTGTAAATGTCATAGGTCAGTTGTGCATCGTTGATATCCACAACGCCCGTCTCGTTGACATCATAGCCAGCAGCAACCTCTTCGGCTGTAGCCGCGGCCTGGGTGATGTTGGCTGTGGCTTCATCCACAGTAAGATCAGCAGTGCCGTCCACGATCACCAGCCAGCTGTACACATTCTCGCCGTAAGCGGTGGTCTTGTACATGACGTTCTCGCCGTAGGCAAAGGCCTTGCCCTCTTCGGGGGTGCCAGTCACAGTCACCAGGAACACGGTCTTGTTGTTCATCTCCACAAACTTGGAAACGGCGAC
>ERZ1026868.558-NODE-558-length-22893-cov-4.133068_pt1 | contig 22893 bp, 33 predicted proteins | sample MGYA00380164_ERZ1026868 | MGnify/ENA primary metagenome ERZ1026868 (study PRJEB33269, sample SAMEA4719800) | human gut metagenome | biome: human-associated habitat; feature: organic feature; material: feces | place: Cameroon | collected 2013-10 ... | reverse complement strand
TATGCACCGTTATCAGTATGCTTTTGACCAAAATTATAAATGCCGTCAAAAAACAGTTTTGCGCCTGCCGCATATCCTAATGCTTCGGGCGTTACCTCAGTTATTTCACCACCCCCTCTCCGAACAGCCTTAAAACGGTTGCCACCGTCATACTGCCCCATAATAGTAACAGTCCCGCTGCCGTTGAGGTACAGTGTGCCGTCGCCGAAAATATCACCGCAATTTGCAATGACTACGCTGCCGTCTTTTGGCACCGCAACAACGCCGTCAGCACCTGCTGTGCAATCCGCATTTACTGTGGAAATGTACACAGGTGCGCTGCTATCGTTTCTTACCGCAAAATATGGATATCTGCGGTCAAATGTTACGGTTGTCACGCCGCTAAGCGTAACGGTTGCTTCTCTTGTACTGATAGACATATAAATCAAATCCTCCTTTAGGTCGCTTGCGTACGCAGGTATTCCGCATATACGTCCTGCATACATATATCCATTTGACGTTTAAGCTCTTCGCCTGAAAAACGGGTAAAGAACCAACCTGAGCCATATACTTGGGCAGATAAGTTCCAGTTAACCTGATTTGTGTTTTCAGAGGTTATTGTTCCGTCAGGGGCGTAATAAATGTTGTGAGCAGAACAAGGAACTTTGATAGAACCAGTGTATGCTGTGGGATTTACATATTCAGTAAATGTTAATTCCGAGAACGAAAAGTTGCATTTCAGAGTTTGGTTTTTATAAACCACTCGTTCTTTTTCCGTTCCATCATCGTTATAGACAGTGTTTATGCTGTAGCTATCTTCCTGCTCTCGTGTGGTAGTAGGATAGTCAAGATATAATAGCGTGTCCCCACGATAAATGCCAGTTATGCAGGCAATATTGTGCGTGTCTGTACTGCAGTAAATTCCCGCATACGTATCAGTGCTGTAATACTGATATCGGTTGTACCATGTCCCCTCAGGCAGCTGTACCAGTTTGGCGCTATAATCGCCAAACAGATTTCCTGACCACAAAGGTGTCTGCTGCTCAAACAAATCGCACATATCCAGCTTGTTGACCTTGCCGCCACCCGAACCGCCACCGCCCGCCAACGCCTGTAAAATAAGCCCACCGTCTAAAATCATCCGCCCGCCTCCTTATATGTCCGTGTCCAGTGCGCATTCTTGCGTTTCCCGCCGTCAATATCATACGTCACCGTGATAATGTACGGTCCATATTCATATATCGCTTTGCCCGATGTTTCACCGTCAATGCGCTCGAATGACAGACAAGGGTATTTACAGTATATATCCCCACCGCTGCGGAAAAGCCCATCGCCCAGAGACTTGACAGCATACTTAGCCTTAGCCACTGTTTACCGTCTCCTCTCCGTCGATCAGTACAACACCCTGATACTTGGTAAATACCATTGCACCGCTGACACCGAGCTTTAGGCGTGCATCAAGGTCACGCAGATTTCTGCCTCTCGCTCCGATCTCCGAGCCTGACGGCTCAGGATTTGATACCTCGGCAAAAATGCCGGCAGATGATATATCCGCCGTAAGAGATCCCGCACGGTATGTTCCGCTCCCCTGGAAGATGATGCGCCCGCCTGTGGGCGGTATCGCCGATAGCCTGCATCGCTGACAGCTGTATGCCGTGTGGGTGTAGGTCTCTGCCCTGGAAAATATCTCGCTGCACCCTGCCTGGCTTGCAATGTCGGATTCAATGTTTATGCTGTCATATTTTCGGCTCGCATCACCCGCAACATAGATGTTGCCGCTTCCGTCCACACACTTGACGCCCGTTGCCGTAAACTCGGTGCCGAGGTCAAGAGCAGTGTGCTTGTCGCTCGGGATATCCCCGGAGGTGCTTCCGTAGGGCAAAAACTGCAGGTTTTCCTCATCGGTTATGTACCATATCCCGCACGCCGCTGTCGATATCTCGGTCAGGATATCAGCACACGTCACTCCGCTGAGCTTGCTCTTGGGGTAAGTCTGCAGCCATAGCGGTATCCCTCCGAAGCCTGTAAGTCCGCCTACCGTGTTGACGATAAGCTGCATTACCGACCCTATCGGCACGTCCTCTTCCACGGAGCTGTCAAGGGAGTCATATGGAAACTCCTCGTCCATAAACGCCATACGGTCAAGGCAAGTCACCGTAACTATACCGTCAGACTGTGTCCTGCTGTCAATATAATACTTAGGCAGACCCGAAACGCCCGTAAGCACCACTTCCGCCGCCCTGTACGCATTAAACGGGGCAGGTGTGGCGAATGTCAGCTGAGATGTGCATATTCCCGACGTTCCCAGCCCGTCAACAGCCTTAGTCACCGTCACATTTCCGAATTTCTCCACATTTCCGCCTGCCGCTGTAAGTACCGGGCTAAAGACCGTCGCTGAGCTTAGTCAGCGATGTCGCAGTGGCTGTAAAACTCACCGTGTACCATTTCCCGAGGCTGTTTGCCGAAACAAGCTCCGCTCCCACCCCGCTTATTTTCACCTGCCCGGAGTAATCGGGACAGGTGAGCTGTATAATTCGGGGCTGTAAAAGCTTGAGCAATGCCTCTTTGTCCGCCTCGCAGAGCTTTCCGACCTTAAAGGCGGCCGAGAAACGTGTGCCCTTGTATTCGGTAAACGTAGAAAAATCGTAATTTTCAAAATTTTCCTTTTCTTCGTTTTCCCAGGACGGCGTGTATCCGTTGAGCAGGTCCCACTTGGTCGTCCCCAGTGTGATCTGATATCCGCCGTTAAAATCCTTTGACATTACTCCTGCACCTCCTATCGTGCATCAGCCAGCTTGCCCTTGCGGATAAGCTCATCAAGCGTACACTTGATAGCCTGCTTGCCGGCTACGTTTATTGTGATCTGCATATTACCGCTGTACAGATTTGTACCGCCGGAAGACACCGCCGCTGTCCCGGCTGCCTGCGCCCCCTGACTGCCTGCCGCACCCGAAGATGCAGCTACCGCCGCCGCAGTCTGACTGCTTGCGGTATAGTCCGCCGTCATGGTCCTCAGGCTCCCTGCCGATGCCATGGTCTTGTTTATGCCGTCAATATACGCCTGCGCCGTTTCAACGCCCTTTTCATAGGCATTTTCGGGCATATCGCCGTATATCTTTTCAATGCCCTCCTTGGCCTGCTTGTCAGCCTCTGCCAGGTCATCGGCGACCTCTCCCTTTGCAGCTTCCGACGCCTCAGCGAGGTAAGCGTCAACGTCCTTGTAGTATTTCTTGCGCTGGCTTTCACCCATTTTCAGCAGTTCGGATATATAGCCCTGCCGCTCCCCGCTGTCGTAGGATAGTGACATCACCTGCTCCATAAGGTCGTCCGAGATACCTGTTTTCCTGAGCTTTTCCAGGTCCTCACGATACTTTTTCAGCTCCTTGCGCTGCTTCTCAAAGTCGGACAGGATATACCTCTTGTTGCCCGATGTGTCCGTTACCGTCTCGTCAATGAGCTTGGCAGATGAGATTATCTTCTTTCTTGCCGCTTCATAGGCTTTCGTAACGTTCTCATAGTTTTTGGTTATCTTGTCGGTTATCTCCTTGGAGGATTTTTCCCAGGCGGTCATATTTTCCTTGCGTATCTTCCTGTCATAGTCGGCTATCTTGTCGGACGCATATTTGGAAATGTCTATCTCCTTTTGAGCAAGATCGGCAGTCATTTCCTCATACTTCTTGTTAAACTCTTCCCGTGTGATCTTCTCGTCGCTGAGCTGAGAGTACAGCGCATCAAAGCGCTTCTTGGCATCAGCGGTATCTTCTTTCAGAGCCGCTTCCTTTGCCTTTTTCTCTGTCTCCGCAAGCTTAGTATAATGCTCAGTTACTTTGTCGTAAAGAGCATTCCATTCCTCACTGTCATCATCACGGTATTTTTCGAGAGTGCTTTTTCTCTCAGCCCAGTATTGCTCTTCCGTTACCTTGTGGGTCTTGTACTTGTGTTCAAGCTCTTCAAGCGCCTTGTCGAGCATATCGGACTTCTGATTTACACCGCTTTCCTCGTCGTCATTTTCACTCTTTGTCTCCGAAACGCCAATATCAGCCGCAGTCCCTGCCGCCTCAGCTATCTCGGTGCTTGTGTCCGCCAGCTTGTCGGCAGTCTCTTCCGCTCCCTTTTTAAGCTCTTCCTGTATCTGCCTGTACTCCTCGGGTATCTGACCACGCTTTTCTTCAAGCTCTTTCAGAGCCTCATCAAGGCGTGCTTCCGCTTCTTCCTGAGCCGACAGTGCAGGAGCATCATCGACCTCTATGCCAAACAATTCCTTAAAAGCATTTCCAAGCTCGCCAAGCTGTTCCTTCATTCCGCTTATTCCGTCTGTAACAGCCTGAGCAATGCCTGCTACAATCGCATCTCCTGTTTCTCTCCAGTCGATATCCGCTATTGCGTCGGCAAATGCCTTGAATATCTTAGGCACTGCGGAAAGAAGCTGAGGAACCGCCTGAACTATGGCTTGATTAAGGCTAATCATCAGTTTGGGGGCAGCTTTTATAAGTTCGGGAACAGCATTGACAAGCCCCTCTTCAAGCGCCGAAATGAGGTTTATCGCCGCCTCTGTCAGTATGTCTATGTTGTCGATAAGCCCCTGTGCAACAGCCATTACAGCTTCCACAGCCGCAGGGATAAGCTCAGGGAGAGACTCAGATATCCCATTCACAAGAGCCGCCACCATTTCGGCGGCGCCCTCTGTTATCTGAGGCAGTGCACTTATAAGAGCCTCAAGAAGCTCCGTGATTATTTGGGCAGCGCCTTCTCCCAGCTCAGGAAGTGCCTCAGTTATCCCGTCAATAAGTGCGGAAACAATACCGCCCGCAGCATCACCGAGAGACGGGATAAGGTCGGTAATAGCCGAGACCAGTCCGCTTACAGCCTGTGGTGCAGCCTCTCCGACCTCGGATACTATAGCCGATATCATTTCCACAACCGCAGGGATACTTTCCGAAAATGCCTCTGTAATAAGGGCGGCACCGTTTGATATCTTTTCGGAACTGCCCTCCGCACCCGAGGCAACGTCAGTGATGCCCTTGATTATCTCGGTAAGTCCGGGCAGAAGCTCCGCTCCCAGCTGATTTGTAAATCCCGTAAAACTTCTTTGCAGAGTATCCATTGCATCGGTATATGCCACCGCAGAAGCAACAGCATCGTCCGACATAATCATATTGGTGTCGTGCGCTTTCTGCTTAAGTGCCTGCGTAGCCTCTTCTGTAGAGTTCAGCAATGGGATAATGTTGGTATATGACTTTCCGAGAATGTCATTGGCGGCGGCATTTCTCTCGCTTTCGTCCTCCATGCCCTGGAGTGCAGCAATGAGAGCGTTAAAGCGCTCTTCCTGTGACATTCCCGCAACCTCTTCCACCGACAGCCCAAGCCTCTTGAACGTCTCGGTTGCCGATTTGCTGCCGTTTTTGGCATCATCAAGAAGATTATTAAGCTTGTTTATACCTGTAGTGAGAGTATCAACGCTTCCGCCGTTCTGGCTGAGTACATAATCCCATTCCTGATAAGCTTCCGCACTCATTCCAAGTCTCTGCGACTGCTTGTCTATGTTGTCGCCCGCCGCTGCCGAATCCTTTGCCAGGTCAAATACCGCCTTGCCTGCCGCCGCACACGCACCCGTGAATGCACCCACCGCTGCAGTTGCCGCCGTAACAGCAGCGGCAGCAGTGCTAAAGCCTTTCTTTATGCCATCAGCACTTATAGATGCTTTCTGAGATTTTTCCTTTTCCTCGTTGAACTCCCGAACAGTTTTCTGCGCCCTTTCAATCTCCCTCTGATACTCCCTGTAATACTCTGCACTTATATCCCCGTTCTGCAGAGCCTTGTTCATAGCCTCCTGCTGAGACTTCAGTTTTTCAATTTTTATCTGTGCTTCATTTGCGGCATCGCCCATGACCTCAAGCTTCTGCGCCGCAAGCACAGCATTTTCGGGGTCAAGCTTAAGAGCACTGTTTATCTGCTTAAGCTCCGAGTTGAGCTTCTGAGAAGCACTGTTTATATCTTTCAGCGCCTCATTGAGCGCCGAGTAGTCCGCACTTATTTCCGCCGTAAAACCGAATTTTTTTGCCATATTCCCTCCGAAATAATAAAAGGACAGCCGCCGAACTGGTTGACTGTCCTTTCCCGGCGTGCGCCGCTCTTATACTGATCACCAATAAAACTATAGACAAAAAATCATCGCATGATCCATATACGCAAGATCATGCTCGATTTTTTGTATAGTTTTTAATTGGTTCTTAGTATTAGTTTTTATGTTTCCTTACCGGGTGTGTAAACAGCTTTACCGGGCTCATGCTCGGATATTTTGTACAGCACACCTGTTGTATCAATAGCCTGCGCCGCAAATGTGCAGCTAAGGGGCGTTACGGCACTGGGCTGGAACCCGATCGTAAGACCCGTGATGTTTTTCGCCAGACTGTAAACGCAGATATCACCGAACTCGGTGTCGGGGTGTACAAACAGGATATCGTATTCGCTGTCGTCCTTGTTTGCAATACCGCCCATGTTGGTAAGGGCTATCTTTTTTGTCGTGTTTGCGGCAGTCTTGGAAAGGGGGTTGACCTTTGCAATGGTCGCCGCATTGGCGTTAAAAAGCGAAAAGGAAGCATTTGCGTCCTCAGACTGCAGGTCGTTGACCTTAAGGCGGCCCATATCGTCCTGATCCTGGAGCGCCGTAATATTTTCGTTGAATGTGATGCCGTTTTTCAGATATCCCAGCTCGTTTTCAGCAGTAGCCAGAGCACGCACAAATGTGTCGATAGCCGTTGCCTCTTCATCGGTCATGCTTGCCATATCGGCAACAGCGGGATATGTGACCGATGCTGTGTGCTTTCGGCAGAATATGTAACCGGAGCCTTTGAAAACTCTGTTGTTCATAGAAGATGCCATTTTATTCTCTCCCTTCTCTTTATCAGATGCTGAACTCTATCGCCGTCAGGTACAGCCTGCCGATGTCACTGAGTCCCTCTTCTTCGTTAAATTCGCCTGCAGGTATCTCGCTGTATATAAGGTCCTGCAGCTCGTCCCTTAAAGGATCCTTCTTGTACTTGGTGTACAGTTCAATCCTGTAGGTCTGTTCCCTGCTGAAAATTCTTCCCATGTCAGCAGCTTCGATCCTTGCAGCCGGCGTTAAAACCAGACAATAGGGCGGATTTATCTCAGCGGGGAACTCCTCCGCCGCTGAGATGCCGAGCCTTTCTTTTATCAGTTCAACGATCGCCTCTGCGCTGATATCGTACATCAGGTACCACCCTTACTGTCGTCTGTGCTGCCCGATGCAGATGTATCGGTCTCTGCGGTTTCCGCCAGTGTGGTAACACTGTAGTGGAGCGCCGCAAGCTTGGAAATGTCAAGGGTGATAAACGCATTGTTATCCAGGGGCATTCCGTTGCCGTAAAGCCTGATAGCATAAACACGGTTATCCTGCATAAACTGTACGCTGTCATCGTACTCGATTTTGCCGCCCTTGGAAGTACCCAGCGCAAAGAAATAGCGTTTGCCGATACCCAGATAAGCCTTGCCCTGAGGGCATTCCTGGGACTGTACGATCTTTGTGGGTACGGGGAGCACGTTGTTGATATATCTGCCGTCAGGGGACATGATAGTGGTGGCAGGCATGATTATCTTGAGGTAATCCACGGGATTGACCACCATGATAAGGTCACTGACAGTGCGTGCCAGACCCGATTCGCTGTTTGTTGCCAGCTTTGAGCAAAGCTCTCCGTAGGTCGCAGGAGAGAAGTCAGGCACCTTGATAGCTTCCTTTTCGGAATACACCCCTGCAGTGATAACGGCATTTTTGCCTACTACACGATTGATGCCTACAGGCTCGTCCTTGCCTGTGCCGCAGATGATAGCCTTTTCCATGCCGAAAGCCAGCGCCTCGGAAAGGATAGTGCGCACATACTTGTCCAGCCATGCGGGACCCAGGTCAAGCATAGCCTTTGAAACAGGGATAAACGCCTGGAGCTTGTACATGCCTGTGTCGATCTCGTCAATGCTGCCCTCCAGCTCAGTCTTAAAAGCACCTGTGAGAGGACCCCAGACCGCAAGCTGAATGCCGCCCTTGTTGACGATCATCTTGACCTTGCCGTTTGTGTTGATAAATCCGATAGCGTCGAGGATAGGGTGCTGCTGCACCAGATCATCGAATACACTGTCGATAGTGGTCTCAGGCATTGCAATTTCGATGCTGCTCAGTGCCTGTCTGTAGTCGTCCGATCTCAGCGCTGCGATCACCTTTTCCCAGTATTTGGTTTCGGTGGAGGTGAGCTGACGCACACCACGTGCCGCAAGAATGTTGGAGTCTGCGACCGCTCCCACTGCAGCTGCCTGTGCCTCGCTGATAACAGCCTGCTGGATCATCTCGCCGAACTCAGCCATAGCCTGTGCCGCCTGCGCCTCGTCGCCCGACTCCATGGCCTGCTGAAGCTTTTTAGTCATCTGTTCACGCTCTGCCTTTGTAAGGTCGGCAGACTGCGAACCCTGTGTCATATTGCTTGGCATATGTATTTCCTCCTTTTGTTGTTTTCTTTCTTTCGTTTCGGTAATTTCAGTGTAGCATAAAAAAACGCCTGCGCTTTAACAGTTTTCAGAGGGGCATAAAAAACATCACTTTATCCCGTCTGCCATGCCACGCACAGCAGCCATTACAGCAGAGCGGGTGCGCTTCTTCTTTTCTCTTGCCTCAGCTTCCTCAGATGCGGAGGAAGCCCCCTTGTCATCTCCCGACTGCTCCAGCGCTTCAATGCGCTTTTTCAGCATGGATATTTCGGCCATTATCTTTCCTGCCTGCTCCACGCCGCCCATCATGCACGCAATTCTTGCCGCCTGCATGGGGCCGCCGCCCTCTTCGTCTTCCTCTGCCTCGCCTATCCTGTCGCACAGTCCGTATTCCAGGCACTGAGCCGCAGTGAGCCAGCTCTCAGCGTCCATAAATGCCGTAAGCTGTTCCTCGGTGATCTTGCCCTTAGAGTGTTCCAGGTATGCCGTCTTGCTGGCACTTGTGATAACGTCCAGGTCGTCTGCTTCCTTCCTCAGCTCCTTGGCATTCCCTGAGGTGTATTCTATCCAGGCGTCATGTATCATCATCAGTCCCGCATTCTGCATGACGACCTCATCGGCCGCCATAGCAATGACTGTGGCAATGCTTGCCGCCATGCCGTCGATATATGCAACCTTTCTGGGACAGCCGAAGGACTTGATCTGACTGTAAATGCCCAGCCCCACCTTTACGCTGCCGCCCGAGCTGGAAATGTGGATATCAAGCTCTTCCACCGCTCCCATTTCCGCCAGGCGGTCACGGATAAACGCCTCAGATGTTTCCGAGACTATCTTCTCACCGTTCCACCAGTCGTACCCGTCATTCTGTACCGTGTCGTAGATGTACAGTACACCCTTCTTCTTGTCCTCAGCCATCTGTAAAACACGGCTGTCAATCCTCATTCTTGCCTTGCCCATCGTTATTATCCTCCTTATCGCTTGCGCCTGAGCCTGTGACCGCCTCATAATTCTTGGTCATTACGTATTCATCGGCCCACGGCTCGTTTATTTTCGGCTCGCCTATCTTTCGGCGTATCTCATTGGTGTTGTAGATGCGGGCGGATATCAGCTTGTCCAGATCTCCCGCAATGCTCAGAGCGTCCACGTGCTTTATCGCCGTTGTGTCCGCCTCTATGCAGCTGCCTTCCAGTACCCTTTTGCCGTACCTGACCGCATTCATTGCCTCCGTTATCATGTCCAGCAATGGGTCAATACAGAACGTCAGCAGATTATCCACCGCCGTTTTGGTGTCTGCCACCTCGCCCAGTATCAGGGCGGGCGGTATCTTGTAGCTTTGCGCCACCACCTTTACCGCCTGATCCAGCAGTGACGTGATGTCATTAACGATAGATGTTTTCTGCCCGGAATTGTTGGTAAACGGCGTGTATTTCATGCCCGCATATATGGGCATTACCGCAGACTTTGCGGAAAAGTATGCCGCAAAATCCTCTTCCAGCGCCTTGTTGACCGCATCGTTGTATTTCTCGTCACCCATCATGTCGGAGTCATATTCAAACGTTCCCTTTTCGCCGCCCTCAAGCTTGTACTTGTCCGCCGCCTCCGAAAGCGTGTTGTTAAGCAGCGACGTGATATCAGCCGTAATGTTCGACGGCGTTATCCCCTCAGGCAGGGATAAATATATTGCCGTCTCGCTGGTGTAGCTTCGGTTTGCCACCCAGTCACCCTTGCTGATGTTCGTAAACACCGAGGGCTTTACCGCATATTCCTGCTTGGTAAATCCGTCAGCCACTATCATCTTGTCGCCAAATGGCACGATGAGCACCTCAGTGTCATCATACAGCTTGTATATAACTTCCCGCCAAAACTCCGTTGATGTCTGGTTGGGATTGGGCGATACGTTCCAGATGTAATATTCGTCTCCCTTGGTCTCCCGGCCACGAAGGAATGTGCGGAACTCACATTTTCCCACCGCAGATGCTATGTAGTCCTTGCACATATACTGCGCCAGCCGCTGGAGCTGTACCGCCTGCTCTGCGGGAGCATACACACAGCTTCCCGATACTACGACCTCCTGCCTTTGCGGGTCGGCTGTCTTTGTCTTGAAAATGTTTCCGAGAAAATCAGCTAATCCCATTTTAACCCTCCTTTCCGTTTATATCCTTGTATCTGCGTCCCAGTCCGAAAGCGACAGAACAGCCACAGGAGGAAGCGCCGAGCTTATCTCCTGTACGCTTTCCACACGGTACCGCCGTCCCGATATCTCGGCGCAGCGTATCTTTCCGTATGCTCCCGCTCCCGTCAGCGGAACGCATATCAGCCTGCTGTATTCCGACTGTACCTGCATAGCGTCCATAATGCGCTTGTAGGTCATGTTCCGCTCCCCGAAGTATCTTTTCAGCTTCCGCCCCTCGTCAGGCTCCCCGACATTTGTCAGCGGATACAGGTACACTATGCCGTCGGCAAAGTATTCCGTCTTGATGCTGTTTTCTATCTTCCTCATTCCCCGTCTGCCTCCACCGCCAGAACACCTGCGATCGCCCTGTTTCTCAGCTCAATAAGCCTGCTGCGGTATGCGGACGAAAATTTTTCAATGCAGTCCGACCGCTGGTAAAAGCAGTAATTATACAGCAGGTCACGTGCAAGGTCGTCATTTTCATAGTCGATGCTCTTCCCGCACGCTATAAGGTTCAGGAACGACGTACCCGATGCGATATAGTCCCTCATGTTGGCACGTTCTCCTGCGTCCGACATTATGTCCTCGGGCAGCCTCATGCGCCTGAAAAATCCGTCAGCAAGCTTTTCAACAGTTTTATCTGTCATATATCCGCCTCCAATCGTAATGCTCGGCTTGTTATTTGTATAACAGCCGCTTTATTTCTTCCACTGCTTTTTCCCTGTATTTTTCCTGGATCTCCGCAACCATAGGATTTCCCTTGAAGCTGCCGCCGTGGGGCATCTTATGGCCAAATTCAAGCAGATGTACAAGCCTGTACTCTTCACCCTTCTGGTATGCCGTGGCTGTGATCTTTCCGCCGGTGCCCTTCTTCTTGTCGCTGAATCTGACCTTCCAGCCACGCTTGTATGCCCCGGAGCTTTTCCTGCTGTATCGGTATGTTTTCCCTTTGTATTTTTTCAGATAATACTTTCCGTCAGGCGACTTTTCTTCAAGCTCCGCCTGCATCTCACGGCCCAGCCGCCTGATTATCGTTTCTATCTCGTTCTGCACCTCTGCGCTAAATGTTATGTACGCACCCACAAGGTCAATCTCAACGTTTCCGTCATCTGACCTTGTAAGCCCGGTCCTTCCCCAGCTGTTTGTCATTGCATAACCTCCTGTGGTAATTGCCCGTAAGAAACGCCTGCCTGTCATATTCGGCAAACATCTCCACATAGGCGTTGTTCAGGTATTCTATGCCCCGCTCTGTGCCGCTCAGGTTGAACTTCACCGCATCTGCCCTCAGCAGGCAGTAAACAAGAAAATTCAGCTCCTGCACCTCGGTCATTTTCAGCCCCGAGTAATCACACACCAGCTTTTCCGCAGTGGTGTGCGGCGGAAGGTCGCAGGGCGGAAGAATGCTCTCCATCGGGATACTGCTTTCGGGTATCTTCAGGTATTCGCCGTATTTCTCTGTGAGCTTTACTATCTCTTCCAGATATCTCATCGTCAGCCTTGCAAGCTCTGCCGCCGGCAGGGGCTTGTATTTTCCGATGATGTGCCGCCTTATGATCTTTCCGGCAAGCTTTGTGTCGGCGCTGTCGCCTGTGAGCTGTTCAAATTCCGTCTTGCTGCATATCCCTATCTGTATTTTACCGCATATAGACGGCAGCGTAATAACAGTTTTTTCAAAATAGCCTATCGGGTCTGTCATTTTTTCTCTTCCTCCCTGACGTATTTGGGGCAGTATGATATGCGGAAGCTGCACAGGGGTCTGTTCCCGTACCGCTTTGCGGAGCTTTTCACAGTAGGTACAGCCTTCCAGCCCTTAACAGGGATAAGCTTGTCTGCCCATTCGCAGCCTCTCCCCGGAAGGGAGCGCATACAGGTCCAGCATGGTTGTTCGGCCATACAGTCTCCTCCTTATCTGTAGATCCTTACCCTTGGCAGTATAATGCCGCCTGTGGGCTTTTTATCATACTTTTCCAGCAACGGCGCCAGCGTCATTCCCGCAAACAGCGCCATCGCTCCATCGGTCTTCCTGGTCTTTGCCTCTATCTTCTCAAATGCCACATTTCCGTGACCGTCAACGGTCCTTTTCACGTTGTTAAGATACCAGCGCATTATCATGCTGTCGCCGCAGTAAAACTTCTGGTTCCCCAGCCCCGACGTGATGTCAGGCGCCGCCTTCGTCAGGTCGGAGGGCCTTGTGAAATATACACGCCCGGGCTCCTCACCGTACTTGTTTGATGCTTTTCTCGCTTCACCCGGCATATTCAGTGTCGCCTCCGATGCACGCCTCAGATACGCAAATCGAAAGTTATCGGCCGCTCCCGCAATTATCCTCTGTCCCTGGGTCTGCTCCCTGACCCAGAGCAGGGGAAGCTCTGCGGGAATGCTCTCGCCCGCTACCATTTCCGCCTCACCACGTCTGACTGCGTCCATGTATGGGAAATTCATTCGGTGCAGGTCACGGCTCTGCTCACATATCCATGTGTGCTGTCTGACGTAATAAATGCCGTCTATCAGGTTGATGATGACCGCAGACATAAAGTCATCGACCAGGCTGTAGTCAACTGCAAAAACGCACGGCCGCCTCATTACCTCGGGTATTTCCTCAGGCATCATTCCACGGCAGCAGCCCTGTATGTTTTCCCAGCTCGTCACCGCTCCCTCACGCACGCCGTCAGGACAGTTGCAGCGCTTCACCGCAAACGCCCTCTTGCTTATGGGGTCACGCTTGTAGTCCTCCCAGTCCTTGCGCATCTGTTCTTTCAGTATGGGAAACTCGTCAAGAGACGGCACCGCCATTATCCAGTTGTCCGGGTCGTTTATCTCCTCCAGCTTCAGGTGACACATAAACGGCAGGAAACCGTTGTCGGGTATCTCGCCCCTGAGAATGGCCCTTGCCTTTTCTTTCATGCGGTCAAGGGGACCGTCACGCACATCTCCGTCAGTGGTGGTGTATAGCTTTCGGGGGTCAGCGACCTTTCCGAGACCGCCCTCAGCTACGTCCAGCAGCGCCGAGTTTTCCAGCACGTGAATCTCGTCAAAGCAGACCATTCCGGGGCGGCCGCCGTCTTTAGTCCTGGGCGCAGATGTGTGGTACGTCCAGCAGCTGTGGGTCTTGGTACACTCAATGACCTCCATGTTCCAGCGGAAAAATCTGCTCATTTTCTTCTCATTTTCCATCAGCACATCGTTCCGCACTTCCTCAAAGCTGGTTTTGGCATTGTCCTCCGCCGCCGCAAAGGCCTGTATGTTGTACCCACGTATCCCGTTTATGGGGGAAAGCAGAGCCGTACACTCAAAGCTCGTGTATCCGTTCTTGCCGCTGCCTCTGCCCATGTAGCCAAACGCATCGGGAAAGCGAGGCATTCCGTCACGGCGGTATGTACAGCAGTGCAGCACGAACATAAACCGCTCCCAGTCAAACAGCCCGTAAAGGAAATATTTTTCCAGTCCGAAATACCTGTCAACCTTAAGCTCGTCGATGTAGATATCTTCTGTTTCAAATATCCGCTTTACCATTCTGCACAGCTGCTTCTGCTCCTCGCAGCTGCGTATCTCCTCATTCAGTATTTTTTCTATATACCGATTGACATATTTCAGTCTTCTCCCCTCCTTTCCTTGTCCTTCCGTCTGCTAAAACGTCACCGCCGCATTGAGCACCGCCGCCGCAAGCCAGTAAATTACCTTTCGCCAGTCCCTTTTCTGCAAATACATAACGGCCGCCCCAACATCAAGCAGGATCAGCACCGCAGGAAAAAACTTCGGCGACCCGATAATTTTCATAACCATATCCTTCAAATGCCTTACCTCACTTTCTCCCGTACTGCCTCATGCGCCTTTTGACGTGCTTGCGGCGCCTGATGCAGTATTCTGCATAAACACTGATATCGGGCGCAGGCTCTTTGAAAATACAATCTGCATACCTGTAGTCCCACAACATTCTCATACCTTCCTTTCGTTTGCCGCCTTTATCCTCATATACCTGCTTGCCGAGGAACGTATAGCCTCCTTGCTGCGCCCCGTTTCCGCTCCCACCTGTGCCCACGTCAGCCCCGAGCGGTGAAGCTCTACAGCACGTTCAAGCTCGGCAGTGGAATAGGGCATATGGCGCTGACCGCTTTTCTCGGCTATCTCCGTTATCTTCACACGCTGACCGCAGTGCATGCAGAATTTTGATGCAATGGGTATCTTTCCGCCGCAGGCAGGGCACTGTGCATTCCTGCCGGCCCTGACCGTCTCCCTTTCAGCAGCCCTGCCGATAAGTGCAGTCATACACGCCAGCTTGTCACCCGGTATATCCTGCCTGCTCTCCAGCCATACCCTGCACGACCTGAGCATGCTCGGTCTTGTTTCACTCATCACCCTTGCCTCCGTCCATCTTTGCACCGCAGTTTCCGCAATAGCTCAGAAATTCGCCTAATAGCATTCCGCACTCTGAACAGTACGGGTCTTTGGATAAATATCTTTCGTCAACTATGGCAATATGCTTGCAGGGCATTTGCTGCTCAATGTAAACGGATTTAATTTCCTGCAGGCATTTTCTCCTCCTGATACCGCCTTTGTGATATTCTTTCCACACGATATGCCCATGATTCACAGGTGCGACATCGGCGGCAGGCAATTTGTATATAGCGCTGCCAACAATATCAACAGTGCCGCTGTGGGAACCGAGTGTACCGCCGTGCGTACAGCCGTAATCATCAATTATTTTCATAACAGCTTCACGCTCTATGTATTCTTTTTCGGCCATTGTCAGCCCTCCTCACTCTGCAAAACGCCCACACGGGGCAACAGCCTTTCGGGCAATTTTTGCCTATATCCAGCCACCAAGCGTTACGTGGTTTGGCACAAGGGTCATCAGGGTCAGTCCCAAAGCCAAAACGGACGTATCCGTCAAACACAGTTACTTCGTCCTCACCCAATTCACGCTTAGCGATTTCAATGGCTTCCTGCTCGGTGTAACGCTCCTTGCTCACAGCAACGGGGTAGTCACCAGTGAATCCGTCAAAATCAAATTTACTCATTATCACGCCTCCTGTAAAGAAAAGTTTTCCGTTGCAGGTGCAAGTCCGCTCTGTGCAACATCTGTTGCTGCAGGTTTCATCGCTCCTTTGAGAAGTTCCGGGGTATCATAGATATTGCCAATAACTTCAATTTGCCTCAGGTCCTGATAATGACCGAAAGGCAGCGTCTCCGCTTCCGAATAAACCAGCCCAAAATATGCTGTCCCGTTTCTCTGTTCAAAAACCACTTCGTGGATCGTATCGCCGTACCTTACGATATCCCCCTCAAAAATCTTTGTCCCGCTCTTGTCGGTAAGCCCTGTGAACTGACCGACGGTTTCGGGGGCTACTATGTATGTTTTGGTTGGATAAATATATCTCTTCGTAATAAATACGGCATCAGGGTAATTACAATAATATGCCACATTCCCTTCGACCCACTCGCCGTTATCCTTTCGCTTGCCTCTGAACAAAATTTTTCTCATGTTATCCTCCTCAAACTCAAACGCCTATGATCTGCGACGCAGTCATATCCGCCACGTGCGTATATAGCACATTGGGATATTTCTTTACAGCCGCACTGTAATACTTCCAGTTCTCTCTGTCGTCAAAGGCTCCCATGTGCCACCTGATGCACATGATTTCTTCCTGCGTCAGTGTGCCTAAAATATGCTGTGCGATAATTACGGACTTTTCTCCATGTCCTGGTAAAAGCATATCAGTGTTGTACACCCACTTGCCCTCGGTTTCACACACCACGCTTCCGTCAGCCGCCTTTTCCCGAACAATTTCACGACTGTAGTCGTCAGTCTTGCATATGTCATGAAACATTCCGACAATGTAAATGCTGTCACGTCTCCCCCACCTCAGACCGAGCTTTTTCGTAAGGTTCAGCAACTCCAGCGTTACCGCCTTGGAATGTTCATACAAACCGCCCGTAACGTTTCCGTGATATCTGATTGATGCAGGCGCAGAAAAATATCCCAGCTCCTCGAGACGTCCCGCTATTACATCAGCGTCCCATATATGACCTCCGACAAATTCAACGAAATCCTCTATTCTGTTCATTTCTTTTTATTCTTCCTTTCCGCATCGCCCGAAGCTATAACGCAGGCAGCAACTCCGATCAGTACCGCTGCCATAGAACACCCGATAAGGAAGCCCGCCACAAACATCATACGCCATTGCCCCCCTGCCTGCCTCTGCCCGTCCTGCTGCGGGAACTGCGGAATGTCTCAGGCTCATTGTCATTGACAGATACCGCTCCCACCGTATCCTCAAATCCTGCATATCTCACGCAGTCAAAATTGATAAGCAGCTTGTCGCCTGTGCCCATCTCCATGACAAGCACATTCCCGGAAGCGTCAACGCCCATCATAGCACAGTCCTTGACCTCCGCACTGTCGCCGTCACGGAACTTGATTATCGCCGTATGTGTATTTTCCATATGTACCTCCCAATAGCATTATTGCCTTTTCTTCCTGTTTCTTCTCTCGATGCACCTTGCCACGTGCTCGGAGTAGCCTTGAAGTGCAAGCCTCTCTTTCAGATGCGCATTGCGCTTCTCCGCATTGCTTTTTAGATATTCTCTGTATTCTTCACACTGAGCGTGACAGGACTGAGACCGCCTGCCGCACCCGAAGCAGCAGCATGCGCCGCTCCCTTTGTTACCGACTGCCATATTTTCCTCCATCACAGCTCTTCGTCCTCGTCAACGGGTACGTCGAGCTTGTAGTCCTTGATAAATTTGCTCATTTGCTTGTTCATGTTCTGCAATATCTGCACCGACGGATTGACCCGCTCACACGGCATACCGTTCCGCTGGTCAACTATCGTCAGCACAACGCCCCTCTTTGAGATGTCAGCCCTTGCCTTTTCCCTCACCCGCCACATATCCATGTATCCATCTACCAGATCAATGATATATGCCATCGGCTTATTGCCCGCCGCCTGCATCTGCTCGATCAAAGACGTCCTGATGTCAGCCGCTTTTTGCCTCGCTCCTCGTGCCATTGATTTTCCTCCTTTTTCCCCTGTACTACTTTAAGGGCGCGCATGTGTGGGAACTGTTTTTTTCCTCCGCTCACATATGTCTATGATACGCCCCGATATGAGAAGCCCCAAAAATTCGTCGTTTTTTGAGACCGGGGGCATTTTTTTGCACCGCACTTTGCCAAACCAAGGTGCATTTTAGCAGCAGAAAAGCACTAAAAGCTACCATTTTTCGGGGTAATCGGCAGATATTTTGCTCTGAGCCTCTACGGCTGCGTGACAGTCATGGCATAACGGCATGAGCTGTATCTCCTGCTCCCCGGCCTGACCCACCACAAACAATGATAGGGCATACTGCGGAAACTTCTTGACCGGTCTGACATGATGTACCATTGTCGCAGGAACAAGAATACTTGGAGTCTTCATGTATCGGCACCGATAGCATTCGCCGTGCCAATACTTTATCGCCTTTGCTCTTGCCTTCCGCCACTCGGCTGATATGTAAAATGGGTGTACATCGCCGTTCCTTATAAGGGCTTGCAGCCATGACAGGAATTTGGCTGTCACTTATGATCTTTCCCTTCCACATCATCATCAAAGTACCGCTGCGCAAATGGCGACGGAAGCCCGCACGCCTTATACCCCCGATATAATGTCATAACGCTGCAATTCATGGTGCGTGCTACCGCAATACTTGACTTGCCGTTATACTGCATATTCCAAGCCTTCTTTATCTGCTCAGGTGACAGACATAGTGTCCACTTGCTCATTTCACTCTCTCCTCTCCACTCGGTTAAGTCTGTATATCTGATATGGAAATCCCCATATATCCTCACCGTTATACAGCTCTGCCAATGTATAGCCTTTCGGGGGCTTGGGGTTGCGCCTCCAGCTTGCGGCCTCTATCCACTCGACCTGCGGCTCGGGACGGACAAGGTTCTTTGACGGCGTGTATCGTCTGCCGCACTTTTGGTGATAGCAGTCGTCTATATCCTCAAAACCATACTCCGAGTGCTCCGCCTTACCCTCTGTCCCGGTAAGAAGATATTTTGCCAGCGGCATATAGTCATTGTTGCCATACAGCGGGCGCCCCGGCTTAACAAATCCTGCCGACCACGCATCGCAAAGTACATCATACGGTATCCACTTTGGCAGTATCACGTGATGATGTATTGCCCCCCTCGGACTGATATGTGTTACCCATATGTACCGTAATGTACGGTTACAACCTGATGCCCAGCGCTTAAGCTTACGGAAAAACTTAGCTACAAGTTTTTTACTTGTGCTAATGTCTGGCCGAAGCCCACGCTGATATGTGAGCGTTATATGCCAATCCCCTTTTGCAAAATTTGCACATATAAGCAGGAAGAGATTAAAAATGCTTTTTTGAAGATTATGCCTTTTGACCTTATCTGCCGTTTCCTTGTTCTTTGCCGCTCTGGCTCTGTGGTTGCCAAACATTCCGCCGCACTTTGATTTAGTGATATACTTATCGCTTCCGATGATCCACGTCTTTTTTAAATATTTCACGCACGAACCTCCTTTGGCGAAAAGATAATACTTTAATCGAGGGCGGCAAAATCCCACATACATATTTTTTTGAATGTGGGATACCGCTACAGAATATACTATATATAATGGTAAGGTGTCAGCTTTCCTTCTTCAGATCACCGAGAATGGCTTCCACAAACTTAATAGCCGCCCCCTTGAATTTTTCTTTTTTCTCGGGATCCGATACTTTGCCGAGCGCATTAAGGAACTTCTTGAGGTTGTCCTGTGTTTCGGCAAAATAGAATTTAAACTCGATAAGCTCCGAATCGGTAGGTTTTTCAGCCGACTGCAATTTGCGTTCAAGCTCTTTTATTCGTTCATCAGTGGCTGCCTTGTCAGCTCCCAACGATGCGGACATATCATCAAGCTCCTTTTTATGAGCTTCTTCTATCTCCTTGACCCTGCTTTCAGCCGCTTTCTTTTCTTTCTTAAGCTCCTTAATTGCTTTCTCATATTCAGACTTTGCAGATACCATGTTCTTTTCGGCTTCCTTGGCAGCCTCTTCTCGGATTGACCTCAGAAGTTCCTCGGAAGGCTCTGCAATGACTGTTTCCACAGGTCGGCTTTCAAGTCCCTTCATTTGCTCGTAGTATTCATCACGTTCAGCCTTGAAGCTGTTGCAGTCGGCTGTAATTTTTTCTTTTTCGACAGCTATCTTATCATTTTCGGCAGTCAATAGACATATCTGCTCATTGGCTGCTTCAAGCTTGGCTTTCAGCTCCTCGGCCTCCCTTTTGCTCATAGCATTAAGTTCTCCACTGTCGTTGAGCTTTTCAAAATCCTCTTCCGGGATATCCCTGAGAACGTCGAGTACCTCAATTTTGGCACAATTAAGCTTGTCAAGACGACCGCCAAATCGTTCGTACACCCTGATATGCTTCCGTGCCTGAGTATATTTAAACTCAAATGTATGCGCCGATGCGTCTTCCATATATTCTTTAAAGCTGGAATATCCTTTTTCGGTGTACTTTTTCCCGTCTTCAATGGCCTTGAGAGCCTTGCCGATCTCCAGTATGGAGCGTGCCATATCATATGAATGTGCTACAATGGACTGGTCTATCTGCTCAAGACTCCAGTCCAGGCACTCATTATGCTGTGAGCTGATTGTTATTGCTTCTTTCATTTTCATTACCTCCGTTATCGGCAAGCTTCATTGCCGCTTTTTCGTATTCCTCATCGGTCAGCCTCTTATACACGTGGTCCAGAAACAGCTGATATTCTTTCTCAAACAGCTTGATGCTTTCGGGCTTTTTTATAGTCTGATTATCCTTGTATCCATAACACTGTCTGATATATCCATCTGCCGTAACCTCAATGGTATACCAGCGTTCCTCAGGCTTCCAGCGTTTGCGGATAAAAAATATATGTGTAATTCCCTTTGCATGTCTTTCGGCGTAAGAAGCGACACAGTGGTCAAGCACCTTGCCTTCGGTTCGGATATCCTGCATACTTTCCGGAAGGACCGTTGTGTACAACAGATTGCTGTACATAAGTCCCGCAAGCTTTTTATCCTGCTCCTTAATCTTTGCATCGTAAGATATATCTTCTTTTCTTTGCTTCTCCCTCTCAGCTGCATTAAGCTCGTTTACAAGCCTGTTATGAAGAGCTGACAGACTTTTGGGAAATCTCAGGACACTCTCCTTGGGATATCCGAGCGTATCCATCATTCTGTTGCAGTCGCTCCATTCCAGCGCCCCTCCGTATCTGTCAGATTTACAGTGCTTATAGATATAGTTTCTGACCTTTACAAACGACGCCCTCATTTGACGGGAAAGCTTGATCTCTTCTTCAATAAGACTTATTCCGTCGGCTTTGAGAATGTTCATGCGCTCATCAAAGCTGTTTATGCCTTTTATTTTTTTCAGCAGCATATATCCGTATATCTGCCGAAGGGAATAGTAACAGCCATTGTCATGAAATTCTTTCATTTCCTTGGCATCAAAGCCCAGCGCCTTTTTTATCTCTGTGCATTTCCAATTTATCATTTTGGAAAAGACGGATTTACCGACTGCCATATCTGTTACTACCTTTGAAAATCCACATTTCCACAGCTGTTCGCATAGTGCGGGATTTTTCGCACATAGTTCAATAAATTTTACCGGGTGAATAACGTCCGCCGATTGACAATAATCGTAATATGGCACGTATCTGAGGAATGTGTCACCTATTGCATCATCGTTGATGCAGGTGTATGAATGGGTATATTCCATGCTGTCTATGCCCATATTGTACATTCCGAATACAGGCTCGTTTATTGCTTTCATCGCCGTGAAGCCCCCACTCTGCCATGTCCAGCGCATTTCCTCCGAACCGTATTCGGAAAATATATATCGCCTGTGGTACTCATAGTCGATATACGGTTCTTCAATGTGCGACCATGATACTATGACTTTTACGGCATTTATATACAGTACATTGTCTTTTGCAGTGAATACAGCATAATTTCCCCACGCCCTAAGGTACTTATGTCCTCTGCCCTCGCATTTGTATGTAACTTTATGACCGCACATCGGGCAGGTGCCGACATCATTGTGTTTAAGGCGTTCCGGAACATCACTGCCGCCTATCCGTATTCCATCAGCATACACATCTTTTTGGAACACATCGCTGCGGCGGCAGGCAGTGCAATAGCACCATGCTTTGCCACGCTTCTTTTGGTAGAACAGGAATTGCGGCAGCGCATCATATACGATCTGGTCCTCGGCTTCCCTGCTTAGCAGACAGGGAAATTGCCGCCAGAGCTCCGCTAATTTGGCATTATCCTTTTTCATGCTCTCACCTCACAGCCCGAGAAGGTCATCAAGTGACATATTCACACTTGACTTTTCTTCCGATTTTTCTGCGGAGGTTCCCGAGGGAGCTTCCGAAAGAGCATTATTGCCTTCAGTGTTTATAGTCATGGAAAAGGATATCGTTGCTGTAGGAAAAAAGAATTTTACAGCCTTTTTGTAGGCATCAAGATCAGACAGCGCCGAACCTGCGCCCTTTTCAACCGCCTTCATACACTCCTCGAAGCTTCCGCCCTGTACTACAGCCTGTGCAAATTCCTCGGACTGCCTGCAAAACGACTTAAGTGCCTCACATATCGGACCCTTCATGATATTTATTTTGCTGCTCGATGATTTGATCTTTTCGTCAAGCTTTTTCAAAGCCTTACCGCTGAAAATTTCGTAACTCATATTACACCTTGACTTTCTTCTGAATATGTGCTATACTCAGACCATAAACATTTTATTTTTCCGCTCCCTCAGGTGTTTTGACCGCCTGCGGGAGTTTTTTTTCTTTATACAGTTTTTCTATTGCCTTGGGTATGCTGATCCGATAGTTGATGATGTCATAAAGCTGCTCATACTGCCAGCCCACTACCAGATCTTTAAGTGATGCACCGTCAGGATTGGAATAATCGGGCAGATGTGTCTTGCAGCAGCTGTAATAAACCTTTTGGAGATATTTCCACAGCTCCCGCTCCCATTTTATCCTTGCGGCATCTCCCATGGGACGATAGATTTTATTTGCATATATGTAGTATTCGTACAGCGCACCAAGCACCGTATTTCCGACATTAAGCTGATATCCGAATGTAGCCTTGCCGTCAGTAAATATTCTGAGGTGCCTGTCGTTTTTATCCACGTCCGACCTCCCGTATCATCGTAAACAGTGCCGCTACGGATAACGCCAGTGCGATGATCAGTGACCGCCCTGTAA